>Ga0116231_10006242_pt1 | contig 22896 bp, 17 predicted proteins | sample S1TSphgellanicum_2_FD_89695 | JGI IMG/M metagenome (GOLD analysis project Ga0116231, IMG submission 89695) | Host-associated microbial communities from peat moss isolated from Minnesota, USA - S1T2_Fd - Sphagnum magellanicum MG | ecosystem: Host-associated > Plants > Peat moss > Unclassified...
CCAACTCTGTAGTCGGGAGTTATGGCGGTTCAAAGTTCCGGGAGTCCCGTCGGGACAATTTCGGGACTCCATTTCGGGAGTCCCGGGAATTTGTGCCATTCGGATGTAGCCTCCGCGACCAGCCGCAGAAAATACTATATGGGGGAAGGTGATGGCTTCCCCTGAGTCCGGGCCGTGATGAGTCTTGTGTGTCCAAATGCTCGTGGCAAGTCCCAACACCAAAGGGTGTCCCGAAGGCTAAACTAACCCGATTTGGGTGGTTTTTTGGATGCAGATTCACATGAGCTAAGTTAGTCCCTCGTCCTAGTCTAATCCCGGGGCTCCCAACTCGACCCTCTACCCCTTTCTAAAGTTGGAAGCCGGGAGCGTGCTACCAAGTTCAACTTTCTGCAACTTGACTTTGTGAAACCCTCAAGTGGGTTTCACCTCGTGACTTGAGAGCGCGTCATGTTGCAACCCTAGCTTTGGGCTCGCAAACAAGGCAAAGGGGTTACAAGGTGGCAAGCTAAGAAGAAGCCCAGGAGTCACATCACATACTCCCAGGAGTGTAAGAAAGCGTGAGGGAGTGTGAGGGACTGAACCCTCACACTCCCAAGGCAACTCCCACTTTGGGAGATGAAGTCCCAGTGAACTCCTGAAATTTTAGAGAGCAATTTCAAGGGTCAAAACTCAATGGTTTGTGGTGTTCTTTATATCATTGGAAAGCTGTTAGAACGTAGATGTCTAAAATGGGATCACATTACTCATTTGGACATTTGAAACATAAGTTATGACCAAAAGAAAGGTCGGGAGTCAAATTGCCAATTTGACTCTTGACCAGAAAAAGTCGGGAATCGACCCGATTTACTTGGCTAGAGAGGGCGTGCGACATACCATTGGAAAGATCTTGACGAAAACTACAACTTTGTTTGAAACTTCATCTCGATCCGATGTCTACTCGCAAAGTTATGGGGCTCCAAAGTCACGGGAGTCCTAACTAACCCAATTTCGGGAGTCCCGAAAGATAAAAGCCATTTGGATGTGGGCTCCATGGCCAGCCACAAAGTATACTATAAGGGGGAAGGTGGTGGCTTCCCTTAAATCCAAGCTGTGATGAGTTTAGTGTGTCCGTGTTGCCCGTGGCTCGTCCTAGCACCAAAGGTGCTTCAACTATGCACTAACCACTTTGTGTGAGTTGTGTGCAGGCTCATGCGAATGAGTGAAGCTTGTCAACTCTTCTTAGTCCCATCCTAGAGCTTCAACACGCCCCTTTACCCCTCAAAGTGTTTTGAACTAGGGAGTGTGCCCCAACTCCTTTTCCGCTGTCTTCTACTTGGACTCGCATTTGAGTCCTTTAAGGAGTTGGGAATGTGTCAACAAGGAATCAATTCATTTGGTGTGTTTTTTATCTTTTAGAAAATAAATAAATAAAATAAAATAAAAATCAACATGGTTATTCCAGCTTTTAGGGGAAGTAAGGGTGAAGATCTTGAAGTATTTTTAAAGGAATATAAAAAAATTTGTATTGGTATTGGGCTTAAAACAATTGTAGAATGGTTTGATTTCTTTCCTGAATTCTTTGAAGGTATAACATCACATTGGTTTGAACGATAGATAGAAGCATTGAAAGGATCATGGAATGACATAATTGAGGCCTTAGTGAAAAAATTTCTATGAAAAATGTCTACCAAAACTTAATATTTGAACTGAATCAATTAAAGCAGGGGGCTTTAGAGTAAGTGAAACAATATAAGGAGAAAACAATGACATTGCAAAGTAAACTCCGAGGGTGTTTTAAACATGATGCCATGAAAGAATTGATCTAATTTTTGTTGGAATTAATGCATTAGTGCTAGAGCATTTCACCATTGGTTTATTATCAGAGTTACAACAAGAAATGAGTATGAACAAATAGAAACATTTGATGAAGCGATGGAGGTGGCCAAAAAGAAAAAAAAAACATGAAGGAAGTTCCACAACTAACTATACAATCCATGGCAAAAACAGTTTAATTCTCTATTAAACTAAAGTTGTGAAAGCATCTAGAAGTGAATTCTCGCATGGAGTCAGTTATGGAATAGATGATAAATCAAATGAACCAATTAAACTTCCATTTACTACAACCAAGGATTAGTAAAAATTGAAACATGGCAAAGGACCTATAAACAATTCAATAATATAAATGTCGAGAAATGGGACATTATTCAAGAGAATGTCCAAACTTGCTAGCCTAGCCTACTAGAGAAAACGCGCATTCTTCTACTTGAAGCTTTTTTAGAAAAAGCAAGGGCAAAATTCAAGTACATTTAATTGAACTAATGAGTCAAAGGTGAAAAAATGTTTTGACGGGTTTAAAGAAAAGCCTCAAAATTCTTAAGGATGTGGTTAATGTCATGGCCCAAACAAAACAATCGTTAGAGGACACTACTCATCTTGACACAAGCGTTAACCGGTTCAAAGAAATGGTGAAGGTACCAAAAAAGAAAAAAAAAATTGAAAACAAAGGTTTGGATTCCAAGACTTTCTAATTTCCAAAGATTTTGGTCTTTATCTAATGGTGAAGGATGTGAGATCATTGAAGGCAAACATCACCATTGGATAATTGGTGGCAATGATGTCGTTAGTTTGAAGGGAATTGAAGAAAGGGTTATTAACACCTAAAGTCCCAAAGGTATCCACATCTTTGAATGCCATAGGAGTTGAGCATGAATGTGATCCAATCATTGATGTGCAATGTAATGGATTATTGTTATGCAAAGTGTTGGTGGATGGAGGGGAAGGAATTAATGTGATGACAATTCCTGCAATCAAGTAATTAGGGTTGATAATTGATAGACCAACCTCAATAACCCTAAAAATGGCTAACAAACGAATTATTAGGCTAGAAGGAGTAATTAACAGTGTTATAATCACTATAATGAAAATTTCCACCATTGTGGATTTCCATGTGGTATTAGAGGAAGATGGGGCTTACCTAATGATATTAGGTAGGCCTTGGTTAATAAAATCACATGCGAGGAACTATTGGGGCAAAGGATACATGACCATTAGAGTTCATTCTAATCGATAGAAAGTTCCATTTGTAAATTTTATGAAGAGCTGCGAAGGAATGAATGATTATGATGATGAATAAAAAAAAACCAAAGCTCTAGTTTTGAAGGGATTTACATAGATGATTCTAATGAAGAAAATAAAGTTATACATTTTTGAAATAATCCCCAAGGTTGGAGCTTTGTCTTAGGCAGATCAAAGAGTTCAAGGGGATAGTGACCAATCAACTCCATGTGTGTTGACAGAAGGAAAAATCATGGAACACGTGAACAAGATTCAATTAGGACCAAACCTTTACCATGAAGAAATAAGGTAATATGAAGATTTACTATGTAAATATATCCATTTGTTTGTTTTCAACTACAAAGACCTTAGGGAAGTCACCATGGAACAACACAAAATTGAGTTGTTACTTAATGCAAAACTCGTCAAGACTAAACAAAGGAAGTGGAAGCAAAGATTCACTGAAATGGTGAAAGAAGAACTAGACAAGTTGTTGTAGGCAGGGTTCATTATACCGATGGAGACAATTAAATGAGTTTCTCCTATGGTATTGGCGTTAAAGAAAAATGGCAAGCTAAATATATGTGTCAACTACAAAGCTTTAAACAAAGTAACTAAGAAAGATTGATACCCTTTGCCATTTTGTGAATAAATTTTGGAAGAGGTTGTAGGGCACAGAATGTACACATTTGGAGATGGGTACAAGGGCTACCACCAAATGAAAATTGTTTCAGAGGATCAATTGAAGACCACATTCACCACACCATGGGGAACATTTTGTTACACAATAATGCCTTTCGGTTTATGCAATGCTCCAAAAACATTTCAATGTTTGATGAACAAGGTTTTTGAACCATTCTTGGGCCTTTTTCTATGAGTTTTCATTAACAACTTTGGAGTTTATAGTGATAGAGCTTCTCACTTACCAAATTTGAATTATTATTTCAATGCTTGGATAGTTCAAAGGTGACTTTGAACCTTGAGAAAACCACAATTAGTTTTTCAAAGGGAAAGATGGTTGGACACATTATGTGAAAGGATGGGGTGACCATAGATCCCAAAAAACTTGGTAGGATTTCAAAACTTCCCTTCCCCACCACAAAGAAAACCCTTCAAGGTTTTTTGGGGATGGTGGGTTATTATTGAAAGTTTATACACATGTTTGTGACAAAAGCATGTCCTTTAACACGATTCTTGCAAGAAGATGCACTTACACAAATGGAGGATGAGGCATCAAAACATGCATTTGAACAATTCAAATCAACTTTTCAAGCTACATCAATCATTTGGACTCTAAATTAGAACAAACCATTTTTAGTATATTATGATGCATTTAAAGAAGCAGTGGGGAGCACACTGTCCCAATTGGATGAAAATGGGCACGACCATCCCATTCATTTTGTTAATAGACAATTAACTTCAGTAGAGAAAAATTATATTTTGATCGAACAAGAAGGTTTTGTAGTTATTTTATTTTTTAAAAAATTTTGCCATTGCTTATTGGGGTACAAGGCCAAAATTGTGATAGATCACATGGCCTCGACCTATTTGGTCAACAAATCTAATCCAAGTAATTGACTTGTTCGATGGCTATTGTTAATGGTAGAATTTGACATTGACATTGACATTATCCATCATTTAAAAAAGTGACATGGTAATGTTGATGGCTTTACAAGGGCATACGAAGGAATGGGTGATGTTTTAAAGAATGATGATTTTCTAGATGTAACAATAATGACCATCAATGTAGAAGGAGCATTTGAAGAATCAATAACTCATTTAATGCTTAAATGGCATGAGGTTTTTAGTTGGATCCACAAAGGTTGTGCAAACACAAATTACGCACAAAAGTCAAAATTACTTGATAATAGGGGACCAACTTTATTTCCAGAGAAGGGATGGTGTTTTTCAACGAACCATTGAAAAAAGTGAAACCTCACGTTTTTTGTATGAATTTCATTTTGGGATCTATGGAGGCCACTTTGTAAAATAAATCACAATAAAAAATATTTTGCAAGCAAGTTATTATTTGCTCACCATCTTCAAGGATGCCCATGATTACTACAGGAGTTATGATATATGTCAAATTTATGCACAAAGGTCTACTATGAATGGCCTTCTACACCCCATACCACCTCTTGGACCTTTTGATGGGGAATTGATTTAATGGAGCCATTTTTCGCAACCCCACTTTGGGGGAAGTGTGAGGTCGCCCTCACACTCCTGAAAATGGGACTTGGGAATCCCCCGGGACTCTCAAAAACTTAGAGCACGATTGCAGGGGTCAAAACACCTTTCATTGAGGTGTTTTTTATACCGTTGGAAAGGTCTTGAAGTGTAGATGTCCAAAATGGCCTCGCATGAGCCATTTGGACATATGTAGCACAAGTTATGGTCGAAAGAAGGGCTGGGAATCAAACTCGCAATTTGACTCCCGACCACTAAAAGTTGGGAATCGATCCGATCCCGGTGCGTGCAGGTGAAGTGCGACACATTCTTGGAAAGCTCTCGAAAAGAGCTACAACTTTGTTTTAAACCTTGTCCTAATCCAAGCTTGGGGCGAAAAGTTATGAACGCCCAAAGTTCCGGGAGTCCAAACCGGAATAGTTTCGGGACTCCACTTTGGGAGTCCCGGGAAAAAGTGCCATTCGGATGCAAGTGTGGTGGTGAGACACAGAGAATATTATATGGGGGAAGGTGGTGGTGAGACACAGAGAATATTATATGGGGGAAGGTGGTGGTGAGACACAGAGAATATTATATGGGGGAAGGTGGTGGCTTCCCCCGAGTCCAGGCCATGGTGAGTCAAGTGAGTCCAAGGTTGCTCGTGGCTAGTCCTAACACCAAAAGTGTGCACAATGAGTTCTAACCAACTTGTTGGTTGGATTTGGATGCAAGACCGAATAACTAAGTAGCTTGTCCCTCGTCCTAGTTTAATCCCGGAACTTTCAGCACGCCCTTCTCACCCCCTTTGGTGCTGGAAGTTGGGAGCGTGCCCCGAGTCCTTCCCAATTCTGTAACTTGAGCAAGGATTTAGGAACGCGTCAATCTATGGGTTTTATGGAGAGCGGGATCTATGGAGGCCACTTTGCAAAATAAATCACAATAGAAAATATTTTGCAAGTAAGTTATTATTAGCCCACCCTCTTCAAGGATGCCCATGATTACTACAGGAATTGTGATGTATGTCAAGTTTATGCACAAAGGTCTACTATGAATGGCCTTCTACACCCCATACCACTTCTTGGACCTTTTGAAAAATGGGGAATTGATTTAATGGGGCCATTGCTAGTGATTAGGAGAAGGCATCGATTCATTGTGGTTGCAACAAACTACTTCACAAAGTTTGCAGTGCCTTGAAGTCTTTAGTGAAATGATAAGTAACATGATTTCTATATGAACGAATCTTTACTCAATTTAGAACACCATTTGAAATTGTGTCTGATAATGGTCATTAGTTTTTGAGTGAAGTTGTGGATAATTTGTTAGCACACCTTATAGTGAAACCTAGGTTTACCACTATGTATAAACCTACCATTAATGACCTATTAGAAAGGACCAATAGGACATTGTGTTCCATGCTAGCAAAAAAAGCTGAGGTTCATGTGAACATTTGTGATTGGGATCTCAGGATCCACCATGTTGTGTGGGTTTACAACACCACATACAAAATTGTCAGAAGGTATTCACCTTTTTGTTTAACCTATGGGATGGAGGCGCTTTTACCCATTAAGCTAAAAATAATGATTTTATGCATTGCCACAACGATGAGACTTCCTTTGGATGAATCCCAATGCCATCAATTGTTGTAACTTAATGAATTGGACAAATTTTAGTTGAAAGTTTGCCAATCCATTAAGGTCACACAAGCTCAACAAAAGAATTTTTTTGATAAGAAGTTGAAAAAAAAGAGTTCAAAAAAGGTGACCTTGTCATCATGTTTGACATTCAACATCATTGCAGGGCTTACAATAAATTGTTGCCAAAATGGTTTGGACCCTTTGTCATCAAGAAGGTGTTTGTAGATAATGGAATTTATGAATTTGAAAATGTTGATGGTTCACCAAATCTAGATCACATTAATCATGAAAAGTTGAAAAGGTTTTGGATATGTGATTTTGAGATAAAATCCATAATGAATTTGGGAATGATGTAACTTAATGTAATTAGACTATTTACCTATGTAATTATTTAATAGTTAAGTTTGGTGATTTATTTGTTAGTTGGATTTCATGGTTTAATTATGATTTGGTCATAGTTTCAATAATGTGCTTGATTTTCATATGATAATTCATGTGAAAAATCATGTGAAAAGTCTTTGGCACATTAGTGTGCATTGACTCACATATGATAATTTATGTGAAATTTTTTTGTCACTTTATTATGCATGTGAAATTACATGGGGAACCATGAGGAACCATGTGATGTGTAAACTTTAAAAAGTTTCTTGTTTATTTTCTTTTTGGTTAGTATATAAGTGGGTGTTTGTGACCTTTGAAAAGACCTTCATTTGATAAAAATAAGTTTCATGGAATAAAATTGTGAAAGGAATTGAGATTTTAATTTTGAAAGGTTTCAATATAATTTATGAAAAATTCATGGTAGGAAAATGGTGACATATTAGTTACACATAGATAATAGAAAGGTGAAAAAATATTTATGTAAACAAGAACATAAATTTCCATAACTATGTAATAAACATACATAGTTTTGATTGTAAACCTGCTTGTGATTTATAGATCAACCTCTTATTATGATTTCAGACTAACATTTGTACCAAACTACTTTTTTGTTTCAAAACATGTGAAAATTCTTTGGCTACCCAAATTAAATTTTTTTAAACACTTCATGCACCCAAGAGAACTAGTTGCTAGAATCAAAATTTTAGTTAAAAAACACAACAATAACTTTTAATTTAATTAACTATCATTTATCCCTTTGTCTCCATGGTCTAACAAATTTTTTATCCTTACATCTATTCATCACCATTTTTCATCTAGGCTTTTACTCATTTATAAACTTGAGGTACTTATTTAGTTTTAATTTTCTTTAATGCAAATATCTAACATCACTCAGTGTTTAACCGAATTGGGCTCCCAATGTTTTGAAAAATCTTCATTGAAAGTTCTCCAAAATCAAAAGAATCATTTTCCAAACTTCATCAAAAGTTTTATCAAATTAAAAAATAATTTGAAACCAAAACCAAAGATTCCTTTTAAATCAAGCATCTGACAACAATGGTCTCTACTACCATGGGAGACATTTTGGTGATAACTAGCTTGATTTGGAACCAAGAAAATAAGCCGTAGCATTTGAAGGATCAACTCACAACCCTCATAAAGAAGAGCTTTGTAATACCTATGTAGTTTATGGTTCACTTTTAGTTAATTTGTGAGATTAATCTCCATAGTATATGAAATAAGGAAAACATTTTGGGCTCTTGGTATTGGTTATTATTCTCTAGTGTTGCATTCACACCTTTCAATTTTTTTTGAACCCATGATGTGAAGTACTATTATTTCCAAATTTTGGTGTTTTGAAACCTTGGGTTTTTCCACAATTTAATGTGGCCCTAAGACCATTTCTAATGATAGAATTGAGATGCCTTGTACAATACATTTTGGACCAAATATTGTAATAAAATAGTGAAAATGCATGGTTAAACAATGTTCTACAAGAGTGCCAATAAAGGGAAATGATTGATATTGATTGGCAAACCATAATGATTGGCTTAAGAAATGAAATTTCAACACACTCTCATTTTGTGTAGTTCATTATTTGATGTTTTTGGATAGGGTTGGGGAAAATTCAACATTGCATGTGAAATATTGATAGATGCCCAAAGAAGCATTACATTGAAGAATCTCTAAGAGCATGCCTAGTGGTAGGGCCGCATTTGAGCCTCTATCAATATTTAACACACACTTTCAAGGTGAAGTGTTAATTCTTCTCACATCACCATCCATGAACCTGAAAGAGTGAATTGAATAAATGATAGACCATTTAAATCTCATTACCTAGGCCAATCAGTATGGTTGACCAATCAAGAGAAATTGTTTCCTTTTGTTGATGTTATTGCAAGACACTATTAACATGAGAGTATTTTTCAACCTAAAGCATAGTTACACCGTCCGATTGTAATACTTCATCTAAAATATGTTGGAAACGCCATTTTACTACTATTGTTGGGCATGGTCTAACTATATCATCACATTAAACAATAGGGTTGCATTTCACATGATGACAAACAAGCATCAAACAAGCTTACATGGTTTTTTCCGGTTAGAAAATTTACATGTGTTCATTGATCCAAAATGATGAAGAATGTGCTCATGAGTTTAGGACAAGGTGAAAATGGGCATTGGAGTTGTAATGTTTAGTTTTATTATAGCATTATAACAAGAATTTGAAACCACATTTGGGCAGCAAAATTCTTGCAATTAAAGTTAATGTACCATTATTTGATGGACAAGTTTTGAGTTCAAAAAGGCAAAAAAACAAAACATTGCTCTTTAGTTCATTAAAATTTTGAAAAAATCAATTGCACAAAATTTGCATATGTAGTCATAGTTTAAATAGTTAGTGTAGAAGTGGTTTTATCAAATGCAAAATTGTACAAGTTTGAACATTTTAACTCAACAAAAAATTTTTCCTTTGAATGTAATGAATATTGAAAAAAAATTCAAAAATAATAAAGTTATTTAAAAAGTCCTCCCCAATGCCATCCCTTATCTTAATTTGGTTATTTGTAAAATCACCAAATATGGGGATAAAATTTTAAAAACTAAGGTTGAATCTAGAAAATAAGGGTCAAGTCAAATTTGAATATTTTTTGAAGCTTGTTTTTTGAGCTTTCCACTTTAGGAACTTTTTAAATTTTGCATTTTTAGGCATTTTAAAATTTTTTTCATACAAAATTAGTTTAAGGTTTGCATTATGAATTACCTATAATGATATTTAAAGTGTTTGGGTGAAAGTACATTAAGCCCCCAAAAATTGTAATCACACATATAGTCTTTTTGCAATTAATGTTTTTGTAACATATGAACATCACACCTTGAATTATTTTTACTTGTTTTAGGTATATTTGATTAGATTTATATTTAAAATATTCAAATATTGAAAAACTTGAATGTATGGAATATATTTATGACAATATAATATTTGTCACAAAGTTTGAAAATTTGTATATAATACTTGAAAGTTATGGTTGTGGGTGAAATTTTTGGGTAAATGTTTTTGTGGTGAATGATATTGATATACATTGATTGAATATAGGGCCATTTAGAAGTTTAAAACTTTTGGTTGAAAATCCATTCAAAAAATATGTTTTTTTGCACTTTTAGAGCCATGAATGCACAATAAATTTTTCTATTTTGGAAAACCCATTATCCTAAGAGAAAGGAAGATATCTTATAAATGGGCATTGCATTTATTTTTCAGTTTTGTTTGTTTATTTCATAATGTGTTATGAACCATAAACAGGAAACCCTATGGTTGTTGAAAAAATATATATTATGTATTTTATGCACATTGATTTTATTCAACCATTTTCATCTAATTATTGCATCAAGTTTAATTTTGATCGAAAGTGAACTTTGAGTTCCAAAATGTTATTATGCACATTTTAAGGTTTTTTCCCTTGTGTTTAGGGTTTTCAAGAGTTGTCATCAAGATTTTAGCATATTACATATTATCATACTTGTTATACATCATTTCTTTTTACCAAAATGAATCACCTTTAGTGTGTTTTCACCCTTTTTCTACATGGAATTATATAAGTGGGTTCCTTTCGCTTTTCATTTCTTTCTCATTTTCATTTGTGTGATTTTTTTTTTCATTTTCATTTGGGATTTTTTCACTTTTCAAAAGGTTTATAATTTTCTTAAGGCTTATATTAATTTTATTTTTAGATTTTTCTCTTTTATCTTAATTTTTTTAATTAAAGATTTATATTTTCTTCTTGCTTTCCATTTTCAAGTTTTAAAAATAAATTAAAAGGTTTTTTTAATTGTATTTCATCACTTTTTTGAATCATGTTCATTTTTTCATGGGTGATGATTTTAACTCTCATTAAACATTGATAAGGAAATGTTTGAAACTAGGTGCATGTAACATCAATCAAGTTTATGGTTGTTAATGTATGGTACATATTCAATCCAAATGAGTTGAAAGTGAATGTTTAATAGGTAGTCAAACGAGATGTGCATGTTTAGAACATGTTTAGCACAATGTGAACAACTACAAGTTTGTTCAAAGTTATAACAAATTTCATTTTGTGAGAATTTGATGTGTTAGCAAACATTTGGTGGTCCCCACCATTTACATGCACTTAAATGGGTGTGAAAATATGTATTGCATGAACAACATTATGGTTTTTGACCACCAAAGGTTGTTCATTTGCTTAAACATCAAGCACCCTATTTCTTTTTCACAATGTGAACATTATGCACGAATCAAATTTGTAAGAAATTTAATATTAATTTGTTGCACATGAAAATAAATATTGTAAGTACTTGAAGGATTCAAGTTATATGTTTATGTGAGAGAAAATGTCTATGATGTGATGGATGGAAAGGCATGAACTTGTCCTTGGCATGATTCAAATGTAATGCATCGCATACAATAAATGCATGTAGGGCACAAACATATGGGTGAAACAAGAAATTGAAGGTCGAAAAAAATTTAATTCATGAAACGTTTTGATTCATCAAAAGTCAAAACCCAAATATAATCATTTATTCAAAGTTTAAAACTAAAAATTATTATTATTAATTTTTTACACAAACATTGTATGGTTTATATACATGGAATCAATGGGAACCATATATAATTACATAATAATATTTAATATTTAATAGATGAATCAAATGTTTACAATTGGGATTGGGATTATTAATTATAGTTCCAACACTTCGTTCATCTTTGTTTTAAATAAACTTTAATTCTTTAGTTTTTTTGAAATTTCTAAACTTAGTTTTTATTTTAAAATGTGAACTTTCACTTTACATTTAACATAATTTTTTTATTTTGATTATCAAATTGTATATCACACACTGTGATGACAATGTTCACGAATTGTGATTATAATATTTCAACCATATTTGTATTTTGCTACTCAATGTAAATGTATAACTTGGGATTGAGTTAAAGTGGAATAAGTGTTGGTTCATCTATTGACTTATAAAAGGTAAATGAATAAGGGGGTTGATACTATGGGTGGGGTAGGTGTACCATCAATCAAACTTTTTCACCTTTTGAAAACATTTTAAAATGTCCATCCATTTTTTAAAATTATGTCAACGACTATTCACACCAACACCATTTTTTTGTTGAAAGTTATATGAATTGATTTATGATTTTAACATTTTTTTTATAATAAAGGTCTCATTTTACATTCAATTTTAACTTTGAATATTGAATGATACTTCAATGGGCCCTTAATCCATGCATATTTGTTGTAGATTAATTTATTTTTACAATTCAATGTTGCCCATTCAAAAGTAAAAATTGAACAATAAACATTTGAGGCTTCAAAACCCTACTTTGTCAAATTGTGTAAAGAACACAATGTTTGGTGTTGTAATTATCACATGGAGTTGAGTATGTTGAAATAAATATTGAATAACATTTGGTTTAATGAATAATTGTGCTTTAATGATTAGTGAATTTTGCGAAGGTGTTTTGAACAAAAAAAATTGGAGTGAATGAAGATGAAAGACTCAAAAAATGGTTTAAAATGTTTCAAAGAAACATTTGATTCTACTTTCTTTGACTATTTATCACTAAACTTACAAAAGTTTATGCAACATAATTTTGTTGCAAGGTGAAAAGATGTGTAATCCTTGTTTAGTATGGATAACTTGCTTCCATAAACAATCTTATTTCATATTGACTTTGTCAAGAATTACACATTTTTTATTCAAAATGAAATTCAATTTTTACATTGACAATCTTTCTAAATTATCATTTTGATTCTATTACTTTTCAAATAGATCCCACTAATGGATTTGAAAGTGATGATTAAAAAAATCATCAAATTTTTATTTTTTATATATTTCAAACAACAAGGAACATGAACATTACTTTTTGATACATTGGGATTGGCTTTTGTCACACAAAATTAATGTAACACACCATTGGGTATGGACTTTGGAATGATGGGTGTGTTGGTTCAAAGATTGTTAAGTTGTATACTTTGTTATTCAATACCTTGGTCTTATTAATGAATGTAATATGAATTGTAGTCTTTTGAAACAAGACATGGCAAAAGGGAGTGATTTGGTGTAAAGGATGTGATGAAGATGGCCTTAAAATGAATGAATAACTTCACAACCTCAAAAGGAAGCTACAAAATGTTAAAGATTGTGTACAAATTTTGACTTAAATAATGTCCTCTTTTGTATCTTCATTTATGAAAACTTTTGAGGAACAATATTAAGATTTTTTGGAATGTGCAAACTTAAAATATTAATAAAACAACATTTATGCTTGTGATAAAATTGTTGGCTTCAATAAGTTGCATTTTATGTATTTTTTCCATGTTTTCAATTTAAGAAGGTTAATGGTTAAGCCTTTTGCATGTTTTTGCGCATTGTGTTTTGACCAAAATTTTAAAAATTGTACAAAATGAAATTATGTTCACAAATGGAAGTTGGTTAAGATATGCCTTAAAAACACATTTTTTGTGTGCTAACATGGAGGAAGATAAGAATTGGGTTTTCATGGTTTACAAGATGGATAGGAGATGGGAGACTTCTTAAAAATTGGGGACAATTTTATTGTTTAAATTGAAGAAAGCAATGGAGAAAATGTTAATAACTTTTACATATTGTAATGTTAATGTGCAAGACATGTTGTGTGAAAACTATTCAAATATGCATGGGGATGCTCATTTGAAATCAATGATCATGTTATGGTTGGTATTTACTACCAAAAATGAGGATGTGTTAAAAATTACTATGTGCATTTTGCAAACTCACAAATGGTTTATCTTGGTGTTGATTTAGTTGTAGCATGGGTGCAAGTATGATTGGGTGGACCCACCAAAAACACTTTAGGGTGATTTCAAAGGAATGGTCATGAATTTTTTTAAAAATAAAATCATTATACATTATTTATAATTTCCTTCTTTTTTATTGGTTCTTGAAAAGGAATTTGGATGCAATAGGCATGCAACAAGTTTTAGGTCCACGAGAGCTATGCGAAAAATGTTTGATGCCATCACTATATGTGGAGTCGTGTGGTCGAGGTCTCTTCTTCTACATAGTGGTGAAGGCATTGAAATCAACTATTAAGAACAAGGAGGTGGTGAGGAAAGTTTCTAAGGTGTTATGTGCATTTGAGGCTTGGAGCTTGTGGGTGACTATAAGCAAGAATATTAGAGGCTTGTTCCCCTTTCACTCAAAGGTGGTTTTCTTGGAAGTAGCAATTGTGTGAGCTTTTACACTACTGATGATGTACCAAAACTTTTATTACAAGAGAATAAGAATAATGTGATCAACACAACAAGGTTGAAGTAAGTTGTTTACATTTAGATCTCTTTTTGGTATAATTTATTTCTTTGGAGGGTTGTTGGTTTGTCCTGATTCTAAATGTTAATATGCTTTTAGGATAAATTGGATGGTTAGTTTGTCGAAGTCACTAGGTTAAGTTCATCTTTTGAACAATTAGTTCGATTTTCCATTGTAGATTGTCAATAGTTCTATAACTCAATACATATGAACATTTCTTAAGTTGTGAAACCTAGAGCTTCAAACAACACCCATGCCAAAACTAAGGTTTGTGATACTCAAAGGTGAAACTTCCAAGCGATCCTTCAATTTGTTGTGGCAAATTAAAATTTGCAGGAATGATTTCACCATGTTCACCATATTCTCCTTGTCATGTGCATTCTATTGGCAAGGTTGAGATTTATTTTCCAGAATGTTTATCCTAGGTTTATCTACATTTACCATAATCTCATCATTGTGTTTCCTATGGGCAAGGAACTGTGTTCTACAGCCATGCCTTGAATCAAATTCAGCCCCACCTGAACTTTCTTCAAGTTCTAAGACCAAGGTGGTTGAAAGCTTCATTGGAAGCATGTGCGATGGCCTTGGCAACCTCAATAGTAGCCTTGGTGATGGAGGTAGCAATTGTAAATGTTGCAAGTATAGATGTTATATTTGAGCATGCCATACAACTCCCAATTTAGAGGGGTATTGAAATTAAATTTGTGTGCCCAAACACTTTAACTTTGTTCCAAGATTAAAGTTGTTGCACCCATTGTGTCATGAACATTATTCTGCACCTGCTAGAATTTCTTATTTGTTTCCATACTTTGCATTTATATTTCCAGAAGTTGATAAACACTAGCAAATTCATATATTGAAGGACCACGAACACATCTTACTATGCCATGCCTTGGATCCTCATGCTGAAGATGATCTATGTACCAATGGTACGACTAGTAAGCTTGTTTAATGCTCAAGGGGATGGTATACATTGCTGAAGTCATTATGTCATGTGGCTCATGTGGACATGTTCTTTTTTTCTTCATAGAGCTAGCTTTCACAAAGTGAGGTTGTTCACCAATGTCACATTAACTTTTTGGTATAAAGGTTTGATTTGGGAACTTTGCATTTTGAACTATATGTGTATGGTTCTATAAATTTGTGGGTAGTCATGGCAACTCCAGTCATCATTACCATTGATGATAAAGGTGATGGTCTAATGTCACTTTGTGTGTGACTCATTGAATGCAAACATACCTTACAAAAATGCAGTAATGTGCAATTGATAATGTTGTGCAAATTCAAAGCTTGCTGAAAGATTATGTTACAAGAAGTCAAAAATTGGAGTGTGAACTACTTCAAATCCAGAATTTGAGGTTTCCATTAATCCCATCCTCAAAGCCTATTTCTTTTTATTCTTTAGACAACTATGGAGACAACATGTTGGGACTTGATTTTGAAAACCCACACATCAATTGACGCGCTCCCAAGTCCCTAATTAGTCCCAAGTTGAGGCTAAGTTACTCAAGTTGCGGAATTGTGGAGGACTCGGGGCATGCTCCCAATTCTCAACACTAAAAGGGGTAGAGGGGCATGTTGAAGCTCCAAGAAGGGACTAGGAAGAGTGACAAGCTATTCACTTACTCGAACCTTCATCAAAACCAACTAACAAGTTGGTTAGTTCACTTTCTGGAACACCCTTGGTGCTAGGACAAGCCACGGGCAACTCTAGACTCACATGACTCACCACGGCCTAGACTCGGGGGAAGCCACCACCTTCCCCCATATAGTATACTATGTGCCTCTCCGTGGCACCCACATCCGAATGGTTTTTTGTCCCGGGACTCCCAAGGAGGAGTCCCGAAACTGTCCCGGTTTAGACTTCCAAGACTTTGCAAGATCATAATTTTTTGTTCAGACCTCCGATTGGGATGAGGTCTAAAGAAAACTTGTAGCTCTCTTTGAGAGCTTTCCAAGGGTGTGTCACATTCCACCTACACGCACCCAAGTCGGGTTGATTCCCGACTTTTAGTGGTCGGGAGTCAAACTGCCAGTTTGACTCCCGGCCCTTCTTTTTGCCATAATTTGTTCATAGATGTCCAAATGGCCCATGCAAGGCCATTTTCGATATCTACACTTCAATATCTTTTCAGTGATATAAAGAACACCCCAATGCAAGGTGTTTTGCCCCTTGAAATTGAGCTCTAAAGTTTTGAGAGTCCCGAAGGACTCCTAAGTCCCAACTTTGGGAGTGTGAATTTCATCCTCACACTCTCCCAAGGTAGGGTTGCGACATCGATGGACAAATTTTCTTACCAACTTGTAAGACATCTATCATTACAATATACATTATTACTCCTTATTTTTCTTTAAACTCTAAAACATTCATTTATAATTTTTTGTCTACTTCATGAAAAATGTGTGTAAACAACTTTGCATGTAGGTGAATCTTCCGATGAAACCAAGACTGTTGCGGTGGCCAAAGATAATCTTTGCAAATAGTTGCAAAAGCTTGCCATTCACATTCAAAAAAAGAGGTGTGAATCTATGATGAATTTTTGCAGCCCTTTTTGTTGTCTAAGATCAACTTCCATGCTATTTGTTTCTATGTGGGTGAACTTGCCTTACATTATATTCTTCTACTCATAATCATTAGATGTGTACATTTTTTCAATGTTTTGCTTAGAGGTTTTCATTGGGGAAATCCTGTTTGAAAACATCCTACTAAGAAATGTTCTTCAAAGCATTCATGATGGAATGAAGCATGAATTACCAGATGGGGACTATTGTCCTGACTATCTTTTAACATTGATAGAAAAATGTTGAGCCATGAAAAATGTTGCAGATTGTCCTCAATTTCCTATAATCTGCCAACTATTGGTGGATTACAAGGTTGTATGGTTTTGAAGCATCCATATGGCCTAAATGATGTACCACATGAATACTCTCAAAACTCATAGCTTATGGATGCAATAAACACATTATACTACATTTGTTCCTGAGGATTACAACAATCCTTTTGAATCGACAACTTCATGTATCATTGAAATAAACTCCACAAGATTCAGTTTTTGTGTTTTGGTTTTTGATTAATCATAGAACTAAGTGAATATATGATGAACTTAGTTTGGCCTTAAATGCATCAACAGAAGGTTTGACATCTAGAAATTTGTTAGTGCTATAGCAAGCACAAAACCATTTTGTTGATTGACCATATTCTAAATTCTCTTTAAAAAAGCCTAAGGTCACCACTACTAATTTTTCTTCTAGTAAGTTCAAAAGCCATCAAACATAATACCATAAGTTATAGAAGCAATGTGTTTTATACCTTTTAATCTTCCGCTTTGAGTATTTTAAAAGACATATATTAAAATGAACTCTCCAATTTTAAAATTTATATTCAGAAAAATTACATAATAATTAACCATAGGAAGTTTAATTATCTCTACTTCATTACTTGCACAACATTTTTAAAAATGTAATGAATTAGAAATGAAAAATTCAATTAATTATGTGAATTAACCACACAAAAAATAAAAATAAGAACTCTGTAATCTTCAATAAAATTTAGGTTAAAACTTAAAACTAGTACATAATACTGTAAAAAATAGGAACTTTGAATAAATGTGCATAAGTCCATTAGAGAACACTTTGGCAAAATGTATTAAATTAAAACTATAAACTTCAAATAAATATGTGTAATTTGTGAATCCAAAAAATCAGAAAATCTTCCAAAATTTCCAATTTTTATGTAACCACTATGCAAAAACTTGCCATAAAAAAATCATTTTATGGAAATGTTTTAGCCTCTTGGACAACACTCGAGCAAAATTTATTAGATTAAATACAAAAAAATTAATTAAATGTGCATAATAAATAAAAATGCAAGTTATTTAACTTTTAAAGTATTAAATTTTTGGTTAATAGTTATGTTGGATCCTAAGGAACAACATATCTTATAGTTTCTTTGCACAAAAAATGCATTTTTAGAATTGATCAAGCACCACCAACATATACTCCATCCTATAACTTTATAATTGATGTTCAAGTGGTCTTCAAGATTGCCACCATGACCATCTTCTTCTTCTTTCATGACAATGTTAAAATTGCCATGCACTTTTAATATAATACTTGAGTATTTGCAATTATTGTTTGAATATTGCAAATTGTTTCATCGTTGCATGCTTGAGTGACACATTTGATTGACAATGGTAATGACGACAGTATGTATTTTCACAAAATATTTTGTTTTGAAATGTGTCAAATCTAAGTTGAATTTTTTACCTACAATTTGCAACTTGTTTCCATCTATAGTGTTGAAGTTCAAAATATCTTTGTGATGCTAAATGTTCATTATTTTGATCTCTAGAATAATGGATCATTCATGGACATTGCCAAGAAAAGAAGGTGGATTTGGATTATTTATCCATCAGCAAGGGTTGAGAGGCTTTGGTGACAACATTAAAGTTCTTGGATAGTCAAACGTTTTAGAAGAAGATATTTGTCAAATGATTGGCCCCAAGTTTGACAAAAATGGTTGGAAATATAAGCTAAACATAGAGAAAGAGCTTTAGGATGTCATTGTAGAGTTATACACACATGTGTATGAAAAGCATAAGGTGTTAAACAAGACTATTACATTAGACTTTGCATGCGGTTTGGTGGCCAAAAATAAAGGATCAAAGTGAACTAGGCAACATATGCACTTGTTGCCCATGAAAAGTGCATGGTTTTTCATGTGGCCATAAAATGGGTACTTTTCCTTGTGCTCAAAAATTAGTAAAAAAATCATGTTACATATTTCAGCCAATTTGTTGGTCACCACCCCTAGATAAACATCATAGGCATCTCCTAGAACCATTAACTAAAAAAACCAAGATCATTTAGGGTTCTTGAGAGGTTTTTATGTTAAATACTCTTTTGCATTACTTTCATGAATTTTTTTTTATTAAGGAAATGTTTAGGAACATCAAAACATGTTCAAATCTTGATAAACGTGAATCATTTAAATATTTGGAATATATTTAACTTGGTGATGTAAACCAATGTACAAAATGTCTTATTATATTTGAGAAAATCGTTCTTGAATCTAACCTTCTCTAGAAAATTAAATGTGTGATGTTCCTTGTGGGTCCACCTAATCATACTTGCACGTGCATGCAAACTTTTCATTATGTGCCCATCCCAGAATGAAAGGTGATAAATAATTTGAAAATGAATCACAAAGTGTGAATTAAATCTATTGAACTTTAAAATTATTTATAAACCTCACAAATAAGTTTATAAGGCTCAAAAATGAATTATGAACCATGGATTAGAACTATAGATCTTTTAAATTATTTACAAACCCCACAAATAAATATGTAAAACTTGAAAATGAGTCACAAGCCATGAATTAGGTTTATAAAGTTTTCAAGTTATTTACAAACCCCACAAATAAGTTTGTGAATTGTCCATGGTAAAAACATTCATGGGTGGCATAAAAACAACAAACGAAGAACAATGTTTTCTTTTCAAAAAATTTGTTATAAGCTTAGTAGTAAGCATGTTAAGAATGATTTAACAATAAATGAAAAACTCTTATTAAAACTAGTAAAAAAAAACTTCTATAATTTAGCTACTTACAACATCCAAGAATAGACATTTAGCAAAACAAACCAAAAACATTTCCTTGTTACATTTTTAAAAAATAAAATTGGAATGGAATATATATATTTTTTTAATTTCACAAAAAATGCTAATGAGAAATATTCAATAATACATTTTTGTGGTGTGTTTTGATAATGCCAAAAAAATTACATTTTGGGATGATTATGTTTAGGGTAAGATAATCATCTTTTTCAAAAAGTGACTACATTTACACCTCTTAAACGTCTTAAAAGGCCAGGTTTTTGAAAAAAGAAAGAATTTCATAAAAATCATGTCCCAAAGGACTAAATATTATTTTTAGTAAATTTTTTAAAAAAAAAGTCCTTGTACTTCCATGCCATCTTGAAAATGCTTGGAAACCTCTATTTTGAATCGCTTGACATTATGATTTCGAAGATTAATTAATAAGTCTAGATCGTTACAAAATCTAGAAATCGTGAGTCCATATATGTATTGTTTGTGTATTATTACATTGCATGCCATACAATTAAAAGTTCCCCATTTAAAAATTGAAATGTTTATATTGTTTTGATTTGGGTTTTTTTTTTCAAAAGTGAATGTAATTAGAATCATTACATTATATTAAAATAATCACTGTAACAAATGCATGCACCATACACTTTAACTTGTAAATATCTTGTTATAGGATTTTATGGACATTATAGTCTACAACTATGTTCTAAGTTAATTACAAGCCTTGAATTAGGTTTGCAAAGCTTTCAAGTTAATCACAAACCCTAAAGAGCTTAATATTGAACTTCCAAATTAAGTACATACCCTAATGAATATAGGTTCAAACTAATTATAGATGTTAAATAAAATCATTATAGCTTCCAAGTTAAGTATAGACCCCAAGGGAGTTATTGCAAAGCTACCAAGTTAATTGTAGACTCCAAAAAGGTTAATGCAATTCTTTCAAGCTAATTACAAACCCTAAAGAAAAGGTTCATTATAGTTTACAAATTAAATAAAGACCCTAAAAAGGGTTCATTAGAAGTTCCAAGTTAAATACAAATCCTAAATACCAAATCCACCCCAAAGAGGCCATTAATACAAAGTTTTCAAGTTAGGTACAAACATTATAAAGTTTCATTACTGCATCAAAATTAAATCTAGACCCCAAAGATGATATGCAAAGTTTCCAAATTAAGTACAAACCCTAAAGAACTTACTCAGAGCTTCCAAGTTAAATCTAAACTCCAAAGAAGCTAATGTAAAGTTTTCAAATTAAGTACATACCCAAAGACCTTACTTAGAGCTTCCAAGTTAAATCCAAACCTTAAAAAGGTTAATGCAAAGCTTCCAAGTTAGCTAAGGTAGTGATTCTAAATTAATCACAAACCCCAAAGATGCAAATGTAAAGCTTTCAAGTTAATTACAAAACCCAAAGAACTAATGTAAAGCTTCCAAGTTAATGAAAAGTCATATCCAAAAGCATGCTCAACCTAATGGCCATTTTACAAAATCCTCACCATTTGTAGGCCACCAATTTAAAAAGGAGGTATGTATACCAAAAGAGGGTTTGTCCAAGCTTCAAAATGAATCACCACAAGTTACATTGAACTACCATCATCCAAAAAGGGTTTATTCAATTTTCAAAATGAATCACCACAAGTTACATTGAGCTACTAGCATCGAAAGAGGGTTTGTTCAAGCTTCAAAATGAATCACCACAAGTTACATTGAGCTACCACCATCAAAAAATCACTTGGATTGGTCAAGCTCGAGCTTTTCCACACTCACACCCTCACCAAAAACCTTTCATTCCTATTGAAAACCTCTAGTTGATGTCCTCTACACAAAATCTTTCCTTGTGTAAACTCCACTCAAAAACCAAAGTTTGAAAATTTCTAGGCTCAAAGATCTTTGCATGAAATCCAAACTTCAAAAACCTTTGCTCAAAAACAATTCCATTATCAGACGATTTTAAAAAATGTCCATTTAAAAAAATAATGGAACTTTTGAATTCTCTTTCACACACACACATTTTTGCTCACACATTCACACATGTTGGAGTTGTCTAAAACCAATGAACTTTTGTGTGAGAATGTTAGTTCCTTCCCATTTTAAGACAAACATGGGATCAAATTAGTTTCAACCCCAAAATTGCAAATCCCAATTTGATCCCTGGTTATTTTGCTTTGTACTTGTTAGCTTGTGTTACAACTTTTTCCCCTTATATGTCAAAATTGGGCATCTTCGTACCATATTCAGGATACTTTATATGTAAGTCTAATAAATAAAAACATGCCATCTTACTTATATAAAATAATTGGGTTCTATTTCTTGATTCGATTATTCCTAATTGGCTGGACCCTCCCTCCCTTGAGAGCCATGAGTGGAAGTATGTGGGCCTTGCATCCCAGTCACGAATAGCCCACTAAATTAATAGTGTCTTTGCCAACCTTTAGTGGGAGGGCTCATCTGCCAACTCATGCATTGCACTGTTATGTGCAAGAAGATTGGCCCATTACTCCCAAAAAAATGAAACTATGGAGGCTCTTCAAAATAGAAGGTTCTATTTTGATTTATATAGTTCCTCCCCTTGGGCCCACCTATATAAGTGGAGGGAGAACAACATTTGCCAAAACACATGGGTTAGAAGTGAGGTGCTTATACGAAGAACATGTTGGGGAACACATTGTGAACTTGGGGAACATTTCGGGAACCCATTAGGAACTTAGATGGAACACCGTGGGAACACATTAGGAAACAAGGA
>Ga0116231_10006243_pt1 | contig 22893 bp, 22 predicted proteins | sample S1TSphgellanicum_2_FD_89695 | JGI IMG/M metagenome (GOLD analysis project Ga0116231, IMG submission 89695) | Host-associated microbial communities from peat moss isolated from Minnesota, USA - S1T2_Fd - Sphagnum magellanicum MG | ecosystem: Host-associated > Plants > Peat moss > Unclassified...
ATGCAAGCCTTGAAATTGCCAATATCTAATAAAAGTGTGCTTAACGGCTGCTCGCTCTGGCATCCATTGAACTATAATAAAAAATTATGGCAATGTAAAAAGCATTGAAAATTTCCAATATTCCAAATAAAATTTCAAAAAGAAAAAAAGAAAAAAAAGCCCAACCCAACTCTTTCAGTTGTTGAGAAAGAGACAGGATGAGTGTACTTAAATCCAAAAACCCCAAAAATAAAAATAAAAATAATATATATATATATTTTACAACACTAATATATAATATTTTCCGTCGTGCCGCGTCTGCATTCCACTCTTTCTGTGCCTCGTCGGAGTAAACAGACCATGATGAGACGGATGGATGACCAGATGGATGGACAGATGGATGAAATGATGCTTCACGATGTCCTTTACTATGTGTAATGTCCAGTAGTGCACACACACATGGCAACAATACGTGAAAAGAGCGTCTGTTTCTCTACAAACTCAGTGTACAGGACTGAAATATCATCACACTCGATTCACATGTTATATGTGTGTATATATCATGTGTGTTGTTTGCATTTAGTGTGGGACAAGCACACATGTCAGCCTCCTTTTTCCATTTCAAAATATCAACCAAGACAAAACAAAAAGAGAAAAAAAAAAACCCTCATCTTCGAAGTTCTATAGGTATTATTATACACCAAAATATTTACTCTAACAAATGGCTTCTAATAAGGGTTGGTGTGAGACTGACATGACTAACTACTATGGGGGGGGAGAGGGGGGCGGGGTTTAGGGTTCTGGGACCTTGAAAAGAGTGCACCCCGTGCACAGTGAACCAGCACACCATCCACTGGATGCCCGTTATTACTCAGTTGTGGATGAACCTCAACTGAGTTAATATTTGGTTTCACCTTGGTAACCAATTCTGTAAGAAATAGGTCTCATATACAGGTAGGTAGGTAAGAAAATAGGCAACTAGTAGGTAAGTAGATGGTTTATACATATGTAAGGGCTGTTGTTAGTAGGTAGGTAGTTTAAAAAAAAAGAAAAAACTGATCTAACTACCATGTTTAGCTACTAATGAACTGGAACACAACAGAAAACTGTTTCCAGACCATTTATCATCCATCCTTCATGCTGCACTGGTGGGTGCTGGTTCACTGTGGCCGTGCACCTCTGCGAGGCTATTCACTTTTCTTTGCTTCCCATTAGAAAAGCATGTCTCTGATTTTTCTTACGTGTCCCATTTTGTGGGTCCCTGACACCCCCCTCCTCCCTTTCGTCAGAAACTCTTTTTCTTTTTTTTGGGGTGTGTGTTTGTTGGGGGCGCGGGGGGGATGTGTTTCTTCGTGTCTGCAGATCCCCCCAACGCACTTTCTCTCTCCCAGTACTTACTGTAAGTAAGCCTTTGTTTGCTTTACGTTCTCTCTCTCGGACAAACCACAAGAATCACACAGAAGCACATGGATGTGTGAATGGTTTTGAGAGTTTTGTGTGTTGATATTTGGAGTCTCTGGAAGTGACTATGTGATTGATTGAATGATACAAAGAGAGAAGTTTTTTTTTTTTTTTTTTTGAGTCTCTCTCTGATCTCTTTTGAGAAAATTCTTGGCTTGCATTACTAGATTTGGTGCATTTTGTGATTCTCAAACTAGGCTTCTCCTGTAGGTCTAGTAGGATTGGTGGGAAGTAGTGGGTGGATGTCCGGGCCTTCGGTGTGCTGGATCCTGTTTGTGGTTTGGTGGTGAGCATCTGGGTAGCGGAATTTGTAACCAAGTTTGGAGTTTTGTGTGTGTGTGTGTGTGTTTTGGCGGTTTTGAGTTGTGTGGTTGTCGAAGAGTGAGAGATTCGAAGCTCAAGCCTTTTTTTCTTCCTTCCAAGGGAAAGGCCGGTTTGGGTGTGACAATTCTGAATTCTTCTTCAAGCTCTTTTTGTGACTATAAGTTTGGTTTTGTTTTGCATTTGGAACACGGCAATCCAGAAGTCAGTCCATCCAGTTAGGCTATTGAGTGAGTTGATGGGATGTGTTTGTTGCCCTAACGTATGTAGCTCTACATCACTTTGTGGGTTTCAGTTTTCCTAGTGTTACAGCATCTCACATCCTTGCTTCTGTGTGTCTACAATTCATAGATTCAAGCTGTAATATTGTTTTACAGCCGTTTGAATTTGTTGCTGAAAAAAAATGCTCAAGAGCTGAGCAAGTGCAGCAGAATCTGTTTGGGAGACCCAATTGAGGAAGGGAGGAAGCACCTTTGGATGCAAAGTCGAGTGTTCTCTCCTTAGATTTGTACAATTCCATCATGAATTGGTCGAATCTTTGTTGTAGATTTTAGAAGACCTTTGTGTCCTCAAGGGACCAAAAACCCATGATGGCATAACAGAGCTGTATTAGTGCAAGAGGAGCAACTTTTGGGAAGAGGGGAGTGCTTCATGGGCACAGTGCCTCCAGGGTTGCTGTCATGGCAGCCCCACAGCCTCACCCTTCTCTCTCGTAGCTCAGAAAAGTCTCCCTCCTTCACGACACTCCCCAAAAGGCTTCCAAATGTAAGACATTTCAATAGGGCCAACACCACAGGGTTGATAGTGCTGCAGCAGCAGCACCAGCAGCTGAGTGTGTCCAAGTTGAATGATGTAAGCCAGGTTCAGAGTGAAAGGAGGAGGAGGAGGCTCAAAGAGACGAGGTGTGATGGACCTGAGCAGGTGCTGAGAGAATACACCTTGCAGTCGAATTCCTTCAATTCGTCGACAAATTGGTTTGGCAATGGGGTGCAGCAGCAGCTGCTGCACAGGAAAATTTTGCACAGGCAACCAGCAGTGGTCTGCAGAGCTGCAGGGGATGGTGCAGTTTTCTCTTCAGACTTGGCCACCAATAACAGTTATGAATCCCGAGGTGAGTTTGCATTTTGTACCCAGTATGAAGTAGGTCTGATTGCTTAGCAAGACTGTACATTTGTTTTATCAGTGGTACACTTTCCAGACTTCTTTCTCACAGGGGAATGCTCTGATGTACATCTTGAGCTGTAGATGAACTTCCTCAAAGCACTGATGTTTCTATGCTTGATTCAAGTGCACATATAGTTTCTGCAATGGTTCAGTGCAGTTTGATTTCAAGACCAGGGTACTGTTTAGTGTTTAACCACAATTTGCAACTATGGACATGATGAGTTCATATTCTATCTGGGAGCTGCCATTCCTACTCCAGGTAATGATGAGGTTCTTACCAGCGATGGGTATGATAGCAACTGATAAAGTTGACAGTTTTTTTCTCATATTTCTGCCTCAATTGGTTGTGTCAAAGCTGTTTACTGTGAGTTTCATGAATGTGTGCAGCCAAGCTTGGAGGTAATGGAGCTGCAACACAGAAAGAGAAGCTCACATTCAAAGAGCAAGTACTGAAAATATGGGAGGTTATGCTATCACTGCTACCAAATGGCAGCTGGTGGGATGTAATGGAGAAGGGCCAATATCAACAAGGTTATGGAATTACATTTCTTGGGGCCATGAAGCGTTTGTGGATTCTCATTTCACCAGACCGATTGGTGATTGCTGCAGCCTTCACTGCCCTCATTGTAGCAGCTGTAAGTCAATCCTCCAGTTGTTATCTGTTTGCATCTTATGGTGAGGGTTCTCCAATAGGGAATCAGTTTTAATGGATCAATTCCTTGCATACTCTAGAAGCGGCTCCCCAGTTTTTTGTAGGAGATATGAACTTCCCAAACATTCGAAATGGATGAGAGAAGAGTCATAATGTGTAATGACCTGTTGTACTACTGCTCTTTTTTATGATCCAGCATGCACTGTAAACATATTGCAAATATACTGGGGGTCAATGCTTTCTGGGGCAGGTTTGAAACATAATTTCTTGATCCTTTTTGGAACCGTTTTATGAGCATTCTGACTTGGCAATATGCCTCTCTCAGAGACTTGGTAATTTGGTGGTGTTGTGACAGTTATCAGAAATTACTATCCCCCACTATGTTGCAGCTGCGATATTTGCAGCACAGAGTGGGCTGACAGATGAGTTTTATAGGAATTCACAATTGCTTGCAATTATGAGCTGCACATACGGCCTCTTCAGGTCTTGACCGTTTCTTTGGTGCATATCATATGCACATTGTGTATGGAACAAATCCACGTGCCTTTTGACATTGAGTTTTCTGCTGTTTGAGTATGAAAAATGCTCTTGAACTTTTGAATCGTGGAATGCAAATGTCATGACTGGGTCTAAATGTGTCCCTCTCCTGCATAAGAATTGTATTTATGAGAAGAAGCAATAGGATTCGCTTGGTGCTGAATTGAACGTGACAATTCACTTGTTGTGTGTGGTCCAGTGGGATACGAGGTGCATGCTTTGGAGTTGCCAACCAAATTTTGGTAAGTTCACCATTTGTATTCTGAAAACCAATCTGTTCCTCTATTCCAAATGACCCATGGGAAAAGAGTTGTCCATTTGAGAGCTGGTTGCAGTAGGGTTTCATTTGGGTCATGCATGATAAGGGCTATGTTTGTGAAGTGATTGGGAATTGGACTGTGGCAGGTGCGGCGAATGCGAGAGAAGCTGTTTACCACCCTCCTTAATCAGGTATTTGGGTTGACCACCTTCTGCATGCTGCCCAGTTGTGTATATAGGTGAGCTTATGTAAGTTATCACTTTCATGCCTGGTGATGAAGTACAGAGCTGGTGACAGATGTGGAATGTGGGAAGTTTTGCGATGTTTTTAGTTGCTTGTCACCAATTTCGAGCCCTCTCTCTCATAAGAGTAGGCTTGAAATGATGTGTTGTCCATGGCTGAATGGGGCAAAAACTCAAAGGTAGCAAGTTTCAAGTCGGATGATGCATGTTGTTCTCTAAAACCAAATTAAGCTGGACTTGTGATGATTGCAGGATATTGCCTTCTTTGATGCAGAGGCAGTGGGTGCACTTACAAGCAGACTGGGGTCGGACTGTCAGCAGGTGTCACAGATCATTGGCACTGACCTTAACATCATGTTTCGGAATGCACTCCAGGTGAATTGCTACTTCCTGTGAACATCCCAAGTTGTTGCCAATTCTCTTTTGTCCTGTAATGTGGTTCTTGTGAAAAGGTGGACTCATGTTGAATCAAATCCAGGGCATTGGAGCATTTTTGTATTTGATGGTACTATCATGGCAGATGGCCTTGACCACATTGGCCATCTGCAGCATTATGTGGTACTTCATGCAAATTTATGGCAGGTCCGTTTCTTTCTCCACTGCCCTCTCTCAACCGCATACAAGTGCTTACACTCTACCACCTGTATTGAACACATTTCAGTTCAAAGAAATAACTATTGCTATATGGCAATTGCTAAATGTTACGCAACAGATATCAAAAAAAGACAGCCAAGGCAGCGCAGGACTCAGTGGCATCAGCCAATGAGGTAGCGGAGGAGACATTGTCACAGCTGAGGGTGGTGCGCACCTTTGGTACAGAAAAAGAAGAACTGAACAGGTTCCTGTCCCTTGCTGTCTCAGACCCCACTCCTTTGGTTTCCAACTTTCAACTTAGCATTCTTGTTTCTCACAAAGTGATGATCCATGGTCTCCATTGTTTCCTGGAAGGGTTTGTCAACAGATACTTGACATCTCCATATATACCTTGATTTGTATCAACTCTGCCCAGTTGTAAGAAAAGAGGACCACTCTCCAGCACAAACTACATGTGGTCTAGCAAAACTGCATCATACTTGAGCAGTGAGTACATGTATTCTGAGTCCCTCCTAGCAACTGCTCTGGGAATGGACATGCTTGTAAATGTAATTGAAATCTGTTGGAAATATGGTGTAGAGCAGATATAGCAAGTGGTTGAATAGGCTTGTGGACATCAGCTTCCGGCAAAGTGTTGCACATGGGTTCTGGGGTTGGAGCTCCAACACCCTGTATAATGCTACACAGGTTTGGCCCTTCTCTTGTCCATGACATTTCTAATTCTCAGTCAAAAGACAGATTTTTGTTTTTGCAATGTGCTAGAAGAAATTTCAGTAACAGGCAGACAGTCATTTGTATCACAGAAATGTCTTGCAAAGTAATTCTCTTTGAGGAATTCACTTATGAGGATGATGATGTTCTTGCTGTTGTACTTTGAATCATGCTGTCAACAAGTTCAATTCCCATAGTGTTAGTGAGACATCACTATTTCAATTGCTGCCAATACCTTTCCAACCAGAACTTGGTTCTTCTGCACATCCTAGCAGGAAGGCAGCATTCTGGAGAAGAGTTCATGTTGAGGGGCTGGCTGTGTAGGTGGTGGCCTTGATGATGGGAGGTGGCTTTGTCATGACGGGGAAAATAACACCAGAGCAACTCACCAAGTTCATTCTCTACTCGGAGTGGGTTGTACACTCTACATGGTGGGTTGGGAATCATTGGTCCTCTTTAATGCAGGCTATTGGAGCCAGTGAGAAAGTTTTCCAGCTGCTTGACTTACCACCCGGCAAGCAGCTCTCCGTGGATGGTAATTTGAACTATCAAATCAAAGCTGTGATAACATTGTCTCACAGTATCATGGAAAGATCTATGGACTGCACCTCAAACTTGTTTGAATGGATCTAGTAGATGAACTTACACATTGTACTTTGCTTTGTGCCCAGGCATCAAGCTGCCAAAAGTTGAAGGATGTGTTCAATTTGCTGAAATTACTTTTAGTTACCCAACTCGACCCCAAGTGAGCAGGATCCACCGACTTTCAGTGAAGAAACAGTCAGTCCTTTGTAGTGGAATCAGTAAAGATGTTGTTAGATGCAAAGGCAGAGACATTATGTGTCAGATTTCTGGTCTGTTGAGTCTCATGGTGCAGTCTATGTCTCTAATTGGGGGTCTGCAGGCTTATGTGTTGCAGAATGTGAGCTTGTCTCTGTATCCTGGTGAGCTTGTCGCTGTGGTATGTCTGCATCTCTCTCCCTTTACCCTTTTAACATAGCATATTATTATTTGGACATCTAGATAACAACCCAAAAGAGAGTTGTCCTCCCAAGCTTTAGCAAAACCTGTCAAGATCAGGTCATTGAATTGTAATTATATTGTTGTCTTACACAAGGACCCATTCATCTCTTCTAGTTCTTGAAGCTCCATGTTCCCTAAAGTTCAATGGGGATGTCCAAAGTTTTATTTAACATATGCCTTCCATTTCTAAATATGCAAAATCTTTTCTTGATCCTTGCTGTAAGTTTTCAGCTCAAGTTTTATTGGGGTGTATGCGTGATTAGGTGGGCCTCAGTGGCAGTGGGAAGAGCACACTGGTTGGTTTGCTTTTACGACATTATGAGCCCTGTAGTGGCCAGGTGCATGCTCCCCTCAGAACACTCAAAGAATTGTCACTGCTTAGTTCCTTCCTATTGCATGGACTTGTTTTGATGCTGATCTGGTGTGTTTACAGTCATTGTTTCAACTGTCTTATGGGATCTACTTCCATTTGCAGATACTGATAGATGGGGTTCCTCTTACAAGTCTTGATATAAAATGGTTCCGGCAACAACTTGGAGTTGTGAATCAGGTATGAACCATCATCAGGGTAATTATTTATTGTGGGCTGGTGTGTTCACACCCAGCATGCTCCAGGTTACTTAGAATTCAATGGCTGAGAGTTCATTTGACGTGGATCCTGCTTCCCTCACTGCCTGTACTGAAGTTACTATAGAAGAGGAAAGTATCATTGAAATCGGACAGCTGGTTGTTGTATTATAAAGTGCATTGATGGGTATCCCACTTATATGACTCACAATTGCGCCCTCCATTTTTATCGATTCCACAAATAGGAACCTCGGCTTTTCAGCATGGATATAGCATCAAATATAGCCTATGGATGTGGGAGAAAGGTGAGTCACATGGAGGTTGAGAGAGCTGCAAAACAGGCTAATGCCCATGACTTCATAATGTCACTTCCAGAGGGCTACAAAACTTTGGTTGACAATTCACGGTTAAGTGGAGGCCAGAAACAGCGACTTGCAATTGCAAGAGCCCTCATGAGGGATCCATCCATCCTGATCTTGGATGAGGCCACCAGTGCTCTTGATGCAGAAAGTGAACACTCTGTGCAGGTATGCAGTCTGATTAAATTTATGCTTCCCCTTCAAAAGTCAACAGAGTATTTGTGCAAAATTAGAACATGTCTTGCTTTCAGATCAGCTCACAGCAGAGCAACATGCCTCTTGCAATGCATGAACTCCCTTATCTCAAGGGAAGGTACTCTGTCAAGGCCCTTATGTTTCTCACACCCTGTATCAGATCTGCTGTACATGTATTGTGATCTTCACTCAGGATTTGTGGCATTTGGGTGTACTCAGAGAGCATTAGACTCTGCTATGAGGGGGGATGGAAAATGCAAGCGAACTGTTCTAGTCATCGCTCATAGGTAAGGGCGTGGACTCTGGGCGTTGAGGTAGCTTGATTTCTTATTCCCTGCATATGTTCCAAGCATGAGAGTTGCAGATGAAATTACTGGTGATCTATTTCACCCCCATCTTAAAGGATTAACATCAGAAGGAATTCATGCAGTTGATCCTGGACAATGATTTGTGGGTATATCAGATTATCAACTGTTCGTGCTGCCAACCGCATTGTGGTCATGAAGCATGGTCAGATTGCTGAGGTCAGTTTTTTTTTTTTGAATACACCCTGGAATACACATCAGTCTTTGATTCTTTTGATCCTTCATACAGGTCTGTTGATGGTAGAAGTGGCTTAAGACTCTGTTCATGTTCTGTTCAACCAACCATTAGGACCTGCATGTTTGTCTCTTTGAATTTATGTGTGTGTTGTCTGAAGGATAAATGGTGCTTTTGCAGATGGGTAGCCATGATGAATTGCTCAGGAAAGGTGGAGAGTATGCCAAACTAACAAAGCGCCAGCAGACTATATTAACACAGTAGAAAGGGTCTTGTAAAAGAGTCCAAGAAACTGACCTGTGGTGATGTTTTGGCACATTGTTGTGAAAGTGCCATACTGGAAATTGATTCAGAAGACCATGGATTTGCTGGCATTGGTGCATCCTGGCTATATCGTCTCTCTCTAGATAAGGGCAACACATCTCTTAAACCAAATGCTCAAAAACTTGTTACTTGCAGTAGCAGCAATGGATAGGGCATCCAAACAAGGGCATTAGAGGACAATACATTTTCCAAGATTAATTCTTGCCCCAGTGTCATTCCAGTTGTCCTTCCAGGCATTTTCTAGTAATTTTAAGTTAGACGATGTGAGGTGCTGTAACTGGAAACTGTGTTCTTGAGAAGGTGGCACTGGCTATTTGTCAACGAGTATTCAGGATGCAGAAAACCACATCTGAGGGTTATGAGGCGTAATGCACACCTGTTCAGTTTTGATTTATCTTCTTGAGTGGATTTTGCCTGGCTGCAAGGATGAAGAAAGGACAGACATAATCAGGTCTCATTGGGTGTCTGTCTCTCATGGTTATTGGCAGAACTTGTGAAGAACATTGGATGCACTTCACAATGATGGATGAAGTGGTTAGTACCTGAAATGCACCAAGCTGAGGAAGATGAAAGCATGTTTTCTACATTAGATCACTGTTGGAACATAGCATCTGGGGCATCAGGCATGTCAGCAGGACCAAGGAAACTGATGTTATGCAGTCCTTATCTGACCCATTTTTTTATATGATATCAGGGCCCTGAGACGGGATGCCACTCAAAAAGCATATATATGTGTATGTGCACACCCAATGTAATACCTTGCAATGACAAACAGTAAGAAAACCCCTCCCCTTTGCTAGCTTTAAAATCTTTGAAAAAGCCTGGATTAAATTTCTCAGATGATAGCGGCATTTGTGGGATCATGTGTTTTTGCATGTGTTGTCCCTGTTGTCAAAGGAAGAAACTCCCTGCCTTCCCCTTCCCTTGTCTGTCTTCTGGAAAGAGATTCTGGTGGGTCTCAGTGCCTTTTCCCCTTGTCTGTTGTTCTCAAACTCCCAAGTTTTGTAAACAAAAGATAATTGCAAGATTCTGATGGCAAGCAGAATCCAACACAAAAGATGGTTCACCAACAGAAGCAATTTGATTTTTGAACTGTTTGCAAAGGACAAACAAAAAGTGAGTGACACTCCTGCAGATCCTGCTGTAAGAGCAAGTCTACTATGACTCCTGCCATTCAAGCTTGGTTCTCGTGCAACTGATTTTAAATTCACTATTCATTGCTTGTCCTTGATGAGAGTCTTCAATTCAACTTTTGATTTCTCTCTAGATCACCCACACTCTCAAATATGGACTCAAATATGGGAAGGAAGCAAGTACCTTGAAATGATAGAAGGGTGAGTGTCTTCTGCTATGGTCCAAAATCATCTAACTGAACTCTTATGTTTCTGTAGACACATACAGCCATTGCTATGACGTTTGTGTACACATACTACATACTAGTTTTGGTGGCAGGTACCAAACTGGAACCCTAGTATATAGACTGGTACTAGTCCTGGTATCAAAGAACCCACCAACACCAGACTGGTATGATCTGAGGACATGAGGTACTACCAGGACTAGTCTGGTATGTGGCATCAGACTTCAAATGGAAATTTTGGAGTGTTCTCTTGGCATCTAGAAATGTTACTCTACAAATTTTGAGAGTTTTTCTATGTCGAATGGCTGTATTGCCTGAAATTTGGTGTAGAGAAAAGTTTCTTTCAGCTTCTAGCATTTGAATGAGTGCAAGAGGGGCTTCAAGTCTATAGTGAGAGGCTTCAATTATGATCATCCCTTGAAGAGGTTTGAACCAATTACCATATTGCAAGCATGCAACTCCCCGAGTATGTACTCTAACAGAGAAGTTTTGCTTAGTTACTCGATGGTACACTTTCAAGAAGCCACTAATATTTGATCCATGCAATTTTCTTCCCCAATTCAAGTTTTTATGAATCCTCCATATGCTTGCTCCACACAGTAGTTGACCTCCATTATGAATATTAGTTTTTGATTCCAACCCTTCATAAGGATGATACAAAAATTTGCCAATGTGACTGAATGTCTCCTTGCACATTTCTAACTTCTTCAAGGGGCCACATTCTCACAGTTATGATGCTCTTCTTGGATGGACCACATGTTCCTAACAGAAGACATCCTTTCCAGAAATAATAACTCTCATGAGAATTGAGAAATCTTCATACTTCTGATTGAGAAAGCCAGAACAAGGTTAAAGCTTTTTCTTGCAGTCAAAAGAAGACTTCCAAGTAAGAGAACTTCTTTTTCTTTTCCTGGTTTTTGGAAACACAACGGCAGACAATGTGACTAACAAGCTGTTGGCACCCCAAGTCAAGCTCAGTGGCAAAGGGCCAGTAGGGCTTTCACCTGCACACCAGTGGGTTTGAACCTACAACCTTTTCTGAGACCCCAGGGTCCCAGACAGGGGCTATATCACCGAGCCATCACCCCTGGGGTTAAATTAAATAACTTTCAGAACCACGAAGAAAGAACAACACAGATGGGACGGACTATAATGAAAACAACAAAATCAAGCAGTATGAACAAAAGTGACAGTCTCTCACTTGTTCAGGGACCATCAACAGTAACATGCATGGCAGCAACTTATCTCTCACAACTTCCCCACTGAATTCATCAGCTCCCTACAGTGGGTATAGGTCAGTGTACCCACTAACCTGTGTCCTGAGTTTCTGTTGCAAGTCCAGAAGTAATGTGAAAACTCAGCCATGATACTGGCTAGGAAACTACCCACATAGAAGGGGAAAAAATATAGAGAAAAGAAAAGGGGAAAAATAAAAAAGCATACACAAAAAGAAGAAAAAACATAGAATAACATACAACAAGGGTAATTAAGCAAGGACCAAGTAGGCTTAAAAAAGCTCCCCACTTACAAGAGAAGCTTACAGGTCAACTAAGCATGTCTAGAAGAATAAGGAAAGAACAAGAAGACACAAAAGAAACAAAAATTAAGCATAGTTGTGGTTTATGGACACATAGAGTTTTATTACATCTACAAGATTTCAGAATAATCTCCACAACAGCACTCTGAAGGTTATCAATCAGTGCAGTGATATCCATATGAGAGTCGCTCAACAAAGTGTCAGACCTTCATCTTCATCATGAATTAGCAGTGGTGAGCTGCCATGACTTCTCACTGATTTCATCAACTCCCAACGGCAGGTGCATATAAGTATAAATCAATCTGCCCAACTACTACATTGAAAGTGTTTTGTCAATATAGCAAGTATGGTTCAGTTATAGTCATCACACCTGAGAGGTCTGGATATCACAAGAACCTAAAGCACTTCACACCAGCAACTATTATTACTGAACATGACCATATTTGAAGCTTTTCTCAAATCACATCATTGGAACCAAAACCTTTTAGACATCAGACCTGTCAAAGTGGTGCGCACAAGCAAAAATGGAGTTGTTTTGATAGAATAGTGCAGTTTTTAACATTGCTAGAATCACTAATTTCCTCACATTGAGAATTTTACAACTAGAAGAGAAAGTTTCATGGGCATCAGAAAAGTCATTGCGCTACCTCTTCAGACTCTTCCATGGCTTGAGCTAATATTTGCTCTGCTCTCTTGCTCTTCTCATCTTTCTCTTCCTCCTTCCATGATGAAGCATTCCCCCTTCCTCTCTTGTTGGAAGGTGGAGAGACAGGCTGTGCCAAGCATCGCTTTGCAGCAAGTGCCTTTGCTCGAGTCTTTTGTCCCCAATCAAATGTGAGAGACACTGGCATCCGATCCTTTGTCTCTGCAATGAAGGTCTGCTGCTTTTCTTTCAAGGGCCTCAATCCAGAATCTACAACTTCAAAACCTTTTTTTACAGCTTCAAGTGCTGGTGCAAATGCCTCCAACACTGATGGCAATGCAGCTGGCCCATGAGAGTCCTGATTCTGTGCATGCAATTCTGTGGTTCCTCTGAAGGGAGTAACAAGGGTGACCTCTTTCTCGCCAGCTGAAAGAGGGGGTGCTAGAAATGGATGATGAGCTACTGGCCTCTTGCCTTTCCCTTTTGAGCCATGAGCCTCTGGTGCCATTTTTGCACTTGAGACATCTTGCTCTTGTGTAGGCCATTGCTGTCGTGAGTACAGTTGAGAATCCCCCCCACTAGTGGCAACCAGATTGAGTAGGTTGTTGTTGGACCCGTCACTGACCACTGCACCCCGGCCTGATAGGCGGAGGTGGAGAGAAACAAGGGATTGCTCAGCTTTCCGACGCTGTCGAGCCTGCTCAAGCTTATCCAAGCGTGGGTCACTTTTTCTCTCATTCCAGACAGGTGTATGACAGTATGTATGAGGGTCTGGAAATGCAGGGAGCCAGGAAGGGATGTGAGGGTGGGGTGGTGTTTCACCAAGCTGAGCAAAACTAGGGGTTGGTGCCCGTTTTTTGAATACTGGAAAATGAGGAACAGGTCTTGCAAAAGGGATTTCTTCTGCATATTCCACATACCTCATTACATCACGTAGGGCAGCTGAGTTGGCAACACAACGAGAGGTTTCTGCAGCTCCTGCAAGGCCCGAACCCAGATCCTCTATTCCTAGAATTACATCTAGAGCATTGCATTGTGTTCGGCCAGAGAGATTTGCGTATGAGTGTGCTGCTTTTCCAAGGTCACCAAGATACCTCAGAGCTATGTCAGCTAGAGTTTCAACAGCAGACTGCTGTAATGCATGGAACCCTGTAGCTTCGCACACCTGGGCAACTGCCACTTTTGCCACAGAGCGACCAAAAGCATCTATACTACCCCCACTATTGCCCCCACCACCCGCACTCCCACCACTGGCACTATTCACTCCACCGCTGCCTGTTCCCGGTCCACTTGTCAAGCTTTTTTTACTTCCCTTCTCCCTATCTTTGCTTGCCTTTGCTGCCATCCCTTCATCCTTCACTTACTTCGAACTCACTCCACTGCTGCATGTTCCGGGAAAGCTTGTTAAGCTTTTTGTACTTCCCTTCTCCCTATCTTTGCTTTGCTTTGCTTTGCTTTTGCTGCCATCCCTTCATCCTTCACTTACTTGAAACCCTTGCTGCCAGAAAGAAATTAGGGTTTGATAGCAAAATCACTTCACAAGCTTCCAACAGACCAAGTAACTTACTTAAAAACGTATCCTCATAACGAGTGAAAACCCTACACACTTCCAATTTCAGGCAACCTGAAAATTAGAAACTGTGAGATGACCTAAAAGTTCCGTCTGCCTGCCTCTACGATCTCCCTCCTCCGACGTCTCAACTTCCCTCCTACCACTGTGTCCAGTTGTTCCATCTTCCTCTACCGCTGCGAATCGAACTTTAAACAGTCTCCTTCTAAACCCTATATATCTACCTACAAAGAGTCGCGCTCTGGGGCATTAGTTATTACATGGACCGTCGCTACTACGTCGCCTGTGCGACCCCTCCTCCACCGCGCCCCCTCCGCGCAGCTTCCATTGTCGTCCGACGTCCAAACAAAGAGCATTTTAAACTTGCACCCAACCCCGCCCGCCACCTCCCGGCGCCGAACGTCCCGGAGCCCACTTTGCTCCTTGTAACAAGGAGACGTCCACCCTCCTTACAACGGTTCTACTTTTATTGGTCTTGCCTACCAAGGCAAGCATATCGTGTTTAGATTCATTATAGAGTATATAGTAGCTTAAGGGGATTTAGGGTTTAGTCTTATTTTTGTATGAGCATTTTTGAAAGATGCTATTTTGGCTTGTGCTGAAACTTGAGACTAGTTATAAGAGTTATAATAATAATGTCTTGAAGGATTTTGGTTCCTTGTAGAGGATTTTTTGAAGATTTTTTTTTTGCATGGTGAAATATTTGAGTTTCCATAATTCTTCTTTTGCCTTAAAATACTTTTTAAATGTAAAAGGCATGGCCACAATGTGACACATCCCTTGTTATTGTTATTCTTAATAAATTAATAATAGTTCTTTGAATTAATCAAATAAGTAATATAATTTTAAATTAATCTATTTTGTGTGTGTGTGTGTGTGTGTCTCTCTATATATATATATCCTTTTCTTGTTTTTTCATTGTGTTTGTAAATGCGCTTTGGTTTTTCTTTTTCTTTTTTTTTCCTGTAATGCTCATTATTACATGGGGAAAAATGAAAAAAATAAAATCTTGTAGGTCTTGACTCTTGACATCAAGCAACCCATTGAAGAGAAGAGAAGTCCCAAAAGAAGTGCCCCCTTCACCTTTGCTTGAAGGTGGGTGCTTTTAATTCAGGAATGCCCCACTCCTTGGGCATTACCTTATACATTAGTCTCTTATCACCGTTTTTTTTATTTTTTAATTATTTTTAAATAAATATTTTTAAATTATAATTTAAATAATATAATGTTAAATTTAAATAATTTATATTATTATTTATTATTATTTATTATTATTGCTTCTTTGCACCTTGCCTTGCACATTCTCTTCTTCCTCTTTTCAACTTTGTCTTAGTTACTTCTTTATGTTCCATGAGAAATCTTTGGTTGTGGTAGTTTTTGTGCTTACGACACTTTATTTTTATTTTAATTAATAAACAAAATATTTCTTTGCAAGATGTAAATGTGTGTTCATACCATACAAAACACTAACTATTAACCAATGATTAGGGTGGACCAGAAAATGTCTTATTATTTACAAAATTAGATTTATTTAATAAGATAGAAGAAATAGCCAATCATGCTTCACCACACACCAATTTGATTGGTTGACTCATTGTTTATTAAAACAAACATTTTAAACATATCATAGCCTACGGTCAATTTCCACATTGACAAAACAAATATAATTTTTTTTTCAAAAAATGAGTTCGTTTTTTAAATTTGAAATTATATAAATTTTCCATCATCTACTATATAATATTGTGACAATGAAATTATTCAGAATGTAGCCTATGATAAATTATGATGATTTTCAACATGTCAACTTCATATTTTTCACAAAATTTTATTTCATTATTTTGAGGATTATTTACTGAAAAAACTGACCTTAGGGTAAGGTAATAGGCAAGAATATATGGCCCTTTGGAGAAGGGATAGAAATTGACTACCTTAATAATGGTAGAATAAGATTGAGTGTCAATGTAGTCATTGTTAATGATAAATAAATTGGCCTTTGCAATGACAATGTAAGAAAAATACCAATTATTAAAACCTTATGATTAACAAGCCTACATACAATTTTTCTACTTGTTATGACCCAAAGAATGTCACATTATATTATTGTGTAAAGGTCTATATAGATTATTAGTTTTTGAATATCATTTTCAAATCATTAAAAGTAAGGATAAACAACAAAATTATTGGTTGCAATGCTTTATAATGTTTTTGGGTATTTTAAAACCATCATATTTATTTCAAACTTATTCAAATGTTCTCATAATATATTTAGAACAATATTGTATAAGTACAACAAGTATTTACAACATTAACCCAATTTACTAATTAAAAACATGTAAAATTAAACAATCCCATATCTATTCATGTTTATATTCATTATATGTTCGAAATGATCACAACCACAAAGGTCACATGGAATTGATGTTTATGACTATGACCATGTCTATTACTCAATGTTTATAATAACATGTTTGAATGCATGATATAGTCATATAGTCATTAGTGGCATATACAATTGCAAATTTGTAATCATGGATGTAGTCATAAAGTTATTAGGGTTTTGAAAAATTGGATCAATTGTTGCCAAACATATCAAAATTATCATTAAAAAAATTAAAAATTCAACAAATCATTATGTGCGTAATTGTTTTTTGAAAATTTGGACATTATTGTGTGTGGAGATTTTTGTCAAGTACATTTTCATTTTGACTTGATTCCATTTCTTACAAGCTATTAAATAGATTGGAGGAAAAATTAAAAATAAGCATAAAGTTTATCAAAATGATGGGTCTTGGTTTTAATTATCTAATCTACCAAAGAAAATTAAAATATATATAGAAGTAATTCCAGTCAACTAAAGTAGTTTTAGTTTTCTAATCTACCCAAAGAACATCAAATAAAAAATTATAAAAATTATTAAAAACTAAGGCAATTACAAGCATTTACATGATTATTGACGGATTATTAAGGTTAAAGATGTGAAAAAAAATGTTATAAAGTGAAGATTTGCAAGTGCGCTCTTGCTTTTGCAAATGACAAAATATATACAACATGTTTAATTAAAATAAAAACAAAGCCTAAAAAATTTGAAAACACACATTTGAAATAAAATCAAGACAACAAAAAATGAAAAAAATAACAACAAAATGAAGAAAATGACATTTCAAAGAAATAAATTCCATAAAATATTAAAGAAATAAAAAACCTTCCAGATTGTAATTGAAGAAAAAACTTGATATTTCAAACCTACACATCTACAAAGGAAAATACAAACAAGAAATATTAGTTTATAAACCCAAAGAACACCAACATAACACAATAAAGAGGCACTAATAAACAACAATAAAATACAAAAAGGCAACATTGACAAACAACAACAAAACACATTAAGGAGGCAACAATGAGCACTAATAAAACATAGCAAGGAGGTGTAGACAAACACTACAACACAACAATGAGGCATTGATGAGCTAAAACAAAGCACAACTAGGAGGTATCAACGAACACCAACATAGCACAACTAGGAAGTGTTGACAAGCACCAACAAAGCACAATTAAGAAACATTGACAAGCATCAACATAATGTAGTTAAGAAGAATCGATGAAAAACATCGATGAACACCAACATAATGTAGTTAAAAAAAATTGATGAAAAACAATAAAACACAACCAAGAAACAGTGACGAACACCAATAATGCACAACTAGGAAGCATCAATGAACAATAGAACACGATTAGGAAACATCAATGAACACCAACAGACCATAGCAAGGAAGTGTCGACAAGCACCAACAAAGCAAAACGAGGACATGTTGATGAGCGTCAATAGACTATAGCAAGGAGGTGCCAACAAACACCAACAAAGCAAAGTGAGGATGTGTTGATGAACATCAATAGACCACCACAATGAGGCGCGAAAAAAAATCAATAGAGCAAAGCAAGAACGCGCCAATAAAGCACAACAAGGACGCACCAAAAAAACACCAACAGGCCACAACAAGGACACGCTGAAAAATACCAACAAAGAAGCAAGGAGACAATGCATACTACGAGAACAAAAAAACACAATATTACAATGATTAATCAAAGCAAAAATCGAAAACATACACTTAAACACTAAGCATATCTTGAAATTGCTAAACATTTGCCTTATTTATAAGGAGAGTGAGAGAAGAGAAGAAAAGAGTCCAAGGGCGGCTCTACCTCTGCGGTGCAATTGGAAACCTTTTTTAAAAAAAAACCCTACCAGCACTATCACACTAAACGAAACTTATTAAGTACTGACATCCTGACCCTGCTAAGTTTAAATATTTTGACAGTGTATCAATTTTTTAAAAAGTGAAAAGGTTTCAAATGGGTGGTTTTTAGCCCAGTGATAACCTCTTAACGACCTTCACAAAGGCCATCACCCTTAATGATACCCTGAGATACTCAAGATGAAAATCAATTTGAAACCCTGGTTGGTTCTCATCTCTTTTTTGATACCCTCTTGATACCCTCTTGACACCCGCCCAACACTACTGGTAACATGCCTTCATTCAGTGTTTTATCAGTGTAAAATATGTTTTATCATCAAAAATTCATCACATTATCAAGTCCATTTTTATTTTGTTTTTTGGGTGGGACTGTCTCCACCAAATAAAAAACAAAACCTATTAACTTATATGTGGCAAACTTGTCACTTCAACTTCACTTGATTTTTTTCAAATATAGATTATTTCCCTTCTGTGGAAAACCCATCAATTTTTATGTAGTGCACATTGAGTACAATTGTATTGCATACTTTTGCATAATACCTTACAAACTTTCTTTGTTTCTAATCACCATTTTCATGTGTGCTAGTGTAGGGTAATGCCCAAGGAGCGGGGTGTTCCTAAAGTACGCACCCACTTAAGGTGGAGCCAAGGGGCACTTACTTTGCAGGGTGTTCCTAAAGTAAGCTCTCACCTAAGGACGAGCCAAGGGGCACTTACTTTAGGAACTTACTTCTACTAAAGGTTCCCAAAGGTTCCCCAAGGAGCAGGCCGTTCCTAAAGGAACTCTAATTCTTTAGGAACCTTTAATTCCCTGATTTTGTTGTGCTTTGAATTTCTTTGAACACTTTCTAACAATCTCCTTCTTGTAGGCAATTGAAGAACAAGTTCATGTGGATAGACCAGAAAGCAAGAGAAATCAAACACCAAATCATGATTTCATTGAAGATGACCAAAAACACTCAGCACCTAGAAGATGCAATCTGGGACTATCATTCAATAGAACATTCTGGACTTGTTGCTTTGCTTTCAAAGTTCCATGCTCTTATGTCAGTTCAATTGCAGTCTGAAGACCCACATACCTACTTTACTGGTTTTGCTCATGCAAATGAAATTGGCAGACAATGAAGACATGGTTCTGGGAAGAACTAGTTTGCAAGCTCCAGCAGATGGATGAAGAACTCAAAAGATTGATGCAAGCTGCTCACAATTTAGCCTTGATGATGTAAGTGTTTAATATTACAGGAATTCATGTATTTACATTACAAGTCATTTGTACAGTTGCAATACTGAATCTAACCACAGGTGTTGCCAAGGATACCTTTTAATTGCCACTGGCTGGATTGCTAGCTTGCACATGCATCTACTGTGAATGCAAAGATCCACCTGTTGGAGGAGAAACTATGAAATAATGGACGCTGGAATGCATCAACTTCTCACAAGACCCAATAAGTAATTTTTACATGACTAAGAAATCTGGTACCTGAGGCATAACATTTGCACCATAACTTTTGGCTTCTGGCACAGAGAAATCATTCCCCTGCCACGGCCTCCACTTGATCAGAGTGCCCATCTAGTAACAGCAATATCTTGCACCTCATGGGGTTGCAGCGATTTGTCCTTCCATATCTGGATTTTTACTCCAATGCTGTTTTAGCAAGTTTGTTGAATCTGAGCACACTGTTGGGCAGCCTCGATTTCTCTGACCAGTCCAATGTTCTTCAAAGATTGTTTCCAGTTTCTGACCAATCTGTAGGGGGCAACAATACAAAGGTGACAGCTGTACACTGAGCTAAGTATGTTCAGTTTCAACCGAAAATGTGGTGCAGAGAAGACTGAGGTCAATGGCAAATGGTAAACATGGCAGCACTGGCATCAGAGTCATCCTCAGCAGCAAATGCATCAGGCTCAAAATGCCGAGCAGCTGCGTCACTGTAAGCAAGTCCCCATGTCGGATTAATGTTCCCCTCTTTTTCTCCTGGAAGTAAACTCACTCTAAGCTCAGGGCTGTGAATTGCCAGCAAGAGAGCAGTGCAAGCAGCAAGGGAGACACCTAGTCCAATCAGAGTGAGCTTCAGTCTCAGTAGAGCAGGCTTCACCTGCATCAAGAATTTCAAGTAGTGCATGACTATTAAACACAGGTCAATATGAAAGAGGCCCAGCAATATCCAGCCTTCAGAAGAAGAGAGGCAAAATAAAGATACAAGGTAATTTATGCACCTGATATGAACCAAGCAAGCGGTCTCGAGCCAAAACCTCAGGGGGTTTCACCCAAACCTGAAGAAACAACACAAAGAAATGAATTATTTTCAATCAGGTGCTAGCTCATCAACTTAAGCCTGAGGGGCTACAGTAAGACATCAAAGTGAAGTCTGCATTCAAAACTGATTATGGTTAGAAGAATGGTTGCGGTCTGTTGTGCATGAGTGTCTCCTCTGCTTTCTTTATATTTTAAACTCTAAACCTCAGTGCCCAAATAGAGGTAGTTGTCAGGACTCACCTGACCATCATACCATCCAGTCTCCTCATCTGCACCAGACAGAAGATTCCAATTCCCATATCAACTGATTAGGCACATTCTTCAGCTGACATCATCAAACCTAATTTTGCCCACAAAGCTCTGGTTCTGTGCTCTTATGATCATCTTTTCGACATATCAACACCTTTGCAGACTAATTAGAATGGTCCCTGCATAAGATAGAAACTGTTGGTCAATACAGGCCAACAACTTTTTGACAATGCATTTCTTCAGCAAGGGTTGAGTACAAACTCTTTGCCACTTTTAAGGCAGGCTTTTGGAATTTAAGACTGCAGATACTCTGAACACCTTCTCAAATTGGAAATTCTACAGATCCTTGGAGATGAGATGAGTGGAGCTCCTGAGTATTTCTATTCAGCTGACAACAATTTGGACTGAAGAAGCTGAAAAGAATGAACACTTGGAGCTCTTGGCAATGTTCCCAGATTAAAGACAATCTGAACTTGCCAACAGATATGTGAATGAGTGAAGACATTGAAGTCATGGAATCTCCTTTCAGGCTCTCGGGTTTCAGGAGATGGGACAAGTAGAAAAGCACGTAGTAACTAACACAATCCTTGAACAGATTCTAAAAATGAACAACTGGTGAGGTATAGCATCAGGGTTGCCGGAATGGAGGAGAGCTTACATTCAACAGTGGCACTGAAGAGCCGGTTCCCAACATACGCCCACCCCAAATATAGACGCAGAGCAGCCATTGTAGAAGCTAAGATACCTCCACACAAGGCCCCCATACTGCACTTCATTAGTTCTTTCTCTGGATTGAAGCTCATTGCTGTCACAGGCCACCCAACCAAGACAGCAAATGCCAGTCCTACTAAAGCCAACTTAACCCCATAACTCTGAACATCATCAGTTGCCCAAGAAAATAGCCACGTCTCCATCAGGCTTCGGTATTCATTGACAGGCTGCTGCTCCCAGGGCACTGGACAATCACATGCCATTCCCCCCTTTGGAAACAATGGATCATACCTGCAATAGTTTACATATCAACAGTACAATATGAGTCCAATGAGGGCCAGACATACTCACATTTTCACCTTGACCCATTATGCTTATATCAGTTAATGTGTCTCCAATATCTAGATCCAACACTCCCTTGTCTCCATGTACGCAATGAGAGCTCTGTTATGGTGCCCTTACAATCATGGAGTTCAAGGCAAAATGAAAGAGTACAACACAGATGTCATGAGTCAAAGAGAGTGGTGAAGAGCTAAACTTTGACAAGAAGTACAAAAGAACCAAGAGAAGCTCTCAAAAGTCCCTACCCTACAGGTCCACCGATCTTGTCAACTGATAGGCAACATTAGGGTGCTGAATCAGATAACTAAAACAAAAGTCATGTAGTCTTCAGACATTTAAGCATGCAGCAAATCACCTTAAGTGCCTGATCAACTGGCCAACTGTACCCATTAGTTAGCAATGTGTGAACATAAAGGACCATGCTCAGTGAGACAGAATTTAGCTGCATCTACAGGCTGTAGATCCTAAGCTCCATCTGTGTCAAGAAATCGCTACATCTATTAGGTAATTCTGATGTGATGGTCATTCAGTAGCCTAACTTCTCAATATCCAAAGATTCAGCTATGCAGGACAAGACTCTTATGAACTACACAAACCACAAGAATATCTAAGTTTCTCTAATCCTGAGATATCCTTGTGTATCATCATCCATGTCCATACTGATGACAGAAAAGAGTGCTGCAGAAAAGTTTACACAAAGAACAAGAAACAAAGACACATACCCCTGAATCTTCCAAACACAATTGAGTGGGTGGGGTCCCCACCATCAACCCCTTCTTTGGATTCCAGAACATGTTTTTTCAGCTACAGCAAACAGTTAGTTGCACTTTGCAACAGTTGTGTACAGTGAACAACAAACCACACTTCCACCCAAAACTCTCCTAGGATTTGGAAGGCTCCTAGGTTTCTAAAATTTGGAAACAAAAAAACACAAGATGAAGTACTGATCCTCCCCTCTTCCCCCCCCCCCCCCCCCCCCCCCACACACCACCACCCCCACCCCCCCCCTCCCTCTCCCCCCACCCCACAACCACACAACACACCCA
>Ga0116231_10006245_pt1 | contig 22889 bp, 19 predicted proteins | sample S1TSphgellanicum_2_FD_89695 | JGI IMG/M metagenome (GOLD analysis project Ga0116231, IMG submission 89695) | Host-associated microbial communities from peat moss isolated from Minnesota, USA - S1T2_Fd - Sphagnum magellanicum MG | ecosystem: Host-associated > Plants > Peat moss > Unclassified...
AAAAAAAATAAAAAAAAAATTTAAAAAAATTTAAATTAAAAAATTTTTAAAATAAAAAAAATTTTATTTGGAAAAAGAACCCAAAAAAAAAAAAAAAAAAAAATTCTTAAATGCAAAGTAAACACATTGAGTCATTGGCTCATTAAATGTCATTTGGACCCATATAATCATTACATTCTAGTTATGCCATAAGAATGGCAAGTTTTTCAGAATTTGTAAAAGACAATCAATGTAAGAAAGAATGGGAAGAAGCCACTTCCTCTATTTATATGGAGCATCCACATAATGCAATTTTACTAATTTGTGCATCCCATAACAATTTGAGATAATTTCATAATCTCAACATTAAGTTTCAATATTAATTAACATTATTGATGAAAAAAATTAAACATCATTTATTCAAATAACACACGAGGTGAAATTTATAATTTAAAAATAATTTGAAACAAAAGATTTTTATTTTATTTTGGGTGTGTAAAAAATGTTTTAAATCCATACATTTGTCACATGTTATGTCAACACTAGCTATGTGCACATCTATAACCAATAATTAACTCAAATAATTAGGATTCATGGTTGCCTTGCAAGTATTTGTGGGTTCAAATGATCACCATGCCATGCCACAAAAAACAAAAAAACAAACAAACAAACAAACAAACCCAAGGATGAAGTTAATGTATTCACTTTACAATTTTTATTGTCCCATCATGATGTTCCTTGATTACCTAGAAAATTGTGAAAATGATTCCTCTCTTCGCGATTGGTGCATGTCAAAAAAATGAATGGTCCCATTGATTTTTTTGAGGTTATAGGTGTGATTCCTTACCTATTTGGTGCTTATGTTTTTTGTTGATGTTATGATGATTTCTCTATGCATTGAATATAATGTTTGTCATATCCTTTTTTTTAATGTTTTTCTCTCAAATAAAAATTGTGACGTACAATTAATTAATAATAATAATATTATTATTATTTTCGATTTTCTCATTTTGCACCAAAAGTGGCAATCAGCCACAAGAATATTTAGCCAAATATGTCTACAAGATAAATTTAAAAATGAAAAATGTAAAAATCCTATTAAATGTTGGTCAACCTCTAGAGCTAAATGTGGTGACTTCAAAAGACAAAACCCATAAATCAACCCAAAATCCTTTGAAAACCTTGCCAATTTCATGATTATTTTCCTCAAAATGTGGCAATTGTTTTTGGAAATATTCTCATTTCAAAAAAAGAAAGCTAAAAACCTGCCCAAAATCCTTCAAAAATCTTGGCAATTTCATAACTTTTTTCCTAAAAATGTGGCAATTTGTTTGGAAATATTCCAAAAAGTACCCTTGACCATGTTACTTGGGACTTTTTCTTTTAGCAAAATGGCAAAATTGTGCCACAAAAAAAATCATTGCCTCCAATCAATTGTAAATTTTTGCCAAATAGAGTAAATAGTTGATTTACACTTCAAGTCAAACATCGCAATGTTGAAGATTTGGTTTGTCAAATTGTTGATTGGCATCACTTGCAAAATTTGGAGCCCAGTTTCTACCTTCCTTTTCTTTGCACTCTTTTATACCATGGTTATCAAGTATATAGAAACCATTCTATTGTACAATGGATAATTCCCTACACCTATATGTGCATACACACAAGTGGGAAGATGAAGTTGAAAAATTGGATGATAATGGCAGATTGATGATGATGCCAATCAAAAATGATATACCCTATTTCAATGAGATAATTTTATTTTCCCAAAGTCATAAGATATTTGCTGGCAACCAATAGATACTATAGTACAAGGACAACTTCAACACACGTTTGCCTAATTAGGTAATTAAATTTGAAAATCCTATTTTTGAAAATAAAATATTCTTAAATATTTTGAAAAAATCTCTATTTTCCTTTGCAATTTTTTTATTTTTATAATTCAACATTTTTGCAAACAATATATCCAATATACCAAGGTAATAGAATATGTTATATATATTATTGTATGACCAATGTGTGTGGATATATGATTTAGCCTAACATAGGCTAGGTATTTTGTTCATTTAAAATACAAGCATTCCCAAATGGATATATGAAAATCACATATACCAATCCATCAATAGTAGACAACACCCATGTTGATTAACCGAGGAATCATGACATCACCATGTCATTATTTTTTATTTTTCTTTCTTTTCCTAGGGATATGTATATATGTGCCTTCATTTTTATAACAAGACTTGTTCATTTGAGCTTCATTGCCAAAAATTGGTGTAGTTCAAAATTGGGTATGTTTACAAATTGTATTGTTAGTTAAGCTTTGTTGCAAAAGGTTGGAATGGTTAAGAATTGAATACTTATTAAGGAAAACTCATGCAATGTGTGTTTCAAACGAATAATGACAAGTTATTAATTGCTAGATAAATTTGGACACATACACATATAATAGTACAATACAACCCAAAATAAAATAGAGTAAATGTTCTACTGCATGAAGCATGAAGGAATGTGTTATCCTTTGAACCTTTTAAAAATAATACATAATTGATCTCATGGCTTCATGTATGGAGTTTTTAAACTTCATTAATATTTAGGGCTTAAGTACAAATTCAAATATTTGCTAATCAAGAGTCAAAACATTTTTTTGTTAACTAAATAATGGGCTTACTATCGCTATATACATGTTGAGTCATTTTTACCCAATGAAACTACTTAATCCACATGGCAAAGTAAGTTTTGGAAACAAACATTTTGATGCATCCCACTCACGGTTTACACATAAATTATTCAAACATTCAAGATGCCCTTATTTCTTCTTCTTCCTCTAGTCCTTTTTTATTTTGTTTCACTTGTTTTTGTATTATTAAATGATTTTTCTAAGGGTCTTTGCTTCCCTATTTTGTGCTCATTTCATTATAGTAAATAGTAAGTCACTTCTTTTAAACCTCTATGTCTAGTGAATGGTGCAATTTTAAATACTAGTAAAGTAGTGAAACCTATTCAAGTCTTGCCAATGAAAAATGCCAAGGAAAGGAGACAGAAATTAATCCATTAATCCAACCAAATCCAAAATAAGGTAATCACACTACAAAGGGATTGTGAAAAGTCGAAGAATAATTCTCAACAAAATCTTTTGCAACCCACATAAAAACCCATTTCAACCCATCCTAACTAGCAAACAGTCCTTTTTGAGTTCAAGTTATTTGTCTAGACCTCAATTGGGTTCATTTGAATGGATTGAACTTTTTCTTCAAACTTAGAGTAGGGTATAGAAACTTGTATGAATATTGTGAACTTATTGTAAATGTAGTAATATGTAATTATTTATTCCTTTGTTACTGTGCAATTCATTTATTTCACTTGGATGGGCGGATAATTGAAGGAACCTTCACCTATGGCCTAGTTCATTTTCTATAAAGCTCTTGGCCAAGCACCCATAAATTGAATTAGATGAAAATTCTCATGAACTAATTAGCAATGGGGGGTGTGGTGGAAGGGCTAGGTACTCTTCTTCTTGTTTCATGCAAATGATGATTATGTCATGAAAGTAATTTGCTTTAGACTTAAGCAAATCACTTATTAACTTGTCACACAATTTGGACACCCTGATCAAGCAACAACAAAACACAAAATGACAAATGATACTAAAACATATTACATATGTTGGATGACATAATTGATGATCTTTTTGAGTTGGAGTTAAATAATCAACACTTTGTGTGTACAATAGAAGAATTAAAAAATAAAATCATGATGTATTTTATGACCAGCCAACGTGCTTAGAAGACATGATTAGAGGCATTTTTAAGAGTCTTGAACACCTTATAAGTTTGAAGTTGGGTATATTTTAGAAAAGCGAAGTATCAAAAAGCCAATCACCAATGTTGTGTACTTGAATTAAAGTGGACTTCAATAGTTGATTTAACCATGTGAACAAATGTCATTAAAACATTTTTATCGTGTTAGGTGGCAAATGGAATGTGTGCCTATGTGATATGTACATGTGGTTCGGATGATAGGTTAAGTTATTATAATATTACAAGCATTATTATTTGAATTCATAAATTTGGTTGTATGCCATTTCTTTCATAAAAAGATTTGGTCATAAACATCTTTGTTATGTGACATTATGATACATAAAAGGATGTGGTCACAATAATAGGACCCACCTTTGCCACTTTGGTGAATGCTTTTTTGAAATATTTCATTTTTAATTCAAAAAATCATCAACACATTCTTGTGACTTAAAAAGACATAACATTATATTATTATATAAAGACATATTTAAAGAACTTTTTTCAAAATATGTCATGCTTAAAGAATCTTCCCAAAAAAATAAAAATAAAAATGTTTTCAAAGCATTGGTTGCATTGCTTAGTGAATATTTTTCATTATTTTGTCATCGTTAAATTCATTCCAAATCATATCATACTAGTGTGACCTATACCATTGGCCCAGGTGTTACCACGTCCTCAACTGATTTTTCCTTCGAAAACCTGGTTTTTTGGAATTTATTTGAATTTTCAGTGTCAGAAATCACTTAAAAATCAATATCTCCCACTTTCTGAATCCAAATCTTACAAAATAAATTCTATTAAATCCTGCTCATCAAGATCTTTCCAATATCACCAAAGGCACATTCCAATTCCTCCGAAATATCCAAATATCCAGCTACGATTTGATTTAATTTTCAGTGGAGAAATCATTCAACATTCCAGAACTTTTGCAGGGCAAGTCCAAACGCCATGGAACCAGCCCATGCACCTCTCCTCATCAAGAGCTTTTGAAAGAGACCAAGAACACGATCTGAAGCATCCTGGTTCAGTGGATCTCATAAGTACAAAACAAAACAAAACAAACAAATTATCTTGCTTTATAGATAGATGTTTCTATAATATATTTAAAATATTTTCATGTAAACACATCCAATCCTTTAGGTGAATAGTTGCCCATGTTTTTTTATGGCAAATTTTTACAACTCTTCGGTTATTTGAATGTTATTCTTCACCATAACATTTAAAAGCCCAAATCATGTGATAAATGATACATAGTTGATTGGTCTATACATGTGGAGGAACAAAGTGATAGGATGGTCATAAGGTCAGTACACAAATTAAATAAAATCCTTTAAAATGGTGGCAAGGAGAAAATATATTATATGGCCAGATCCATCTTTGTAAGTTCAGCAATATGCATTTTTTTTAATAATTAATACTTTTTTTCGAACAATATATGATGATGTATAATGTTCTCATTTTTAGGGAGGAAACTATAATGAGATTCATTAAATTACTATTGTTCAACTTTCCAGCATTAGTAATCATTCCCAAGAATCAATAATGCACACATTTTGGAACTCTCTAGGAATCACGTTTTTTTCAATCATCAGTTTGTTATACAAGTGATTTTTTTTGAAAAAAAATCTACATATAACAAGAAGATTTTATTAATTAAAACATAAATGAGACTGGAATATTTTTTTTCCTGAGATTTTCCAAAAGTTTTGTTACCTCAGGGCTCAGATGCAATGAAACAGTTTTTCTTCTTCCAAGGTCAGCTTGTGAATTTTGGATTGTTGAATTTTCATCATACACATTCCATAAACGAGGTTTGTGAGTTGAGCTCTTGTGAACATCTGTAACTCCAAATAGCATAAGTTCTTGCTCAAATGATCAACAACATGAACAAAAGAGTGGTTTGTGTCAATGTAGATCTCCTTTTTAGGACTTACCAAAAGTGAGGTTGGCCTTTGAGCACCTTGCTTTGCCACTGTATCTCATTTTTAAATGGTTTTCTGCATAACATTCGTTTGCACCAGTTAACCATTATTCTCTAGGCCTGCTTTCATGTCAAGATCACCATCGACTTGAGCATCAACAAAAGCAAAGTTTCACTCAAAGATATGACAATAATGCAACATCCAGATAAAGCACACTTGATGTATGGTTGAAAACTTGGTGTTGTAGGAGAGGAAGCTTACACCCAGAAATTGTGAACCTTCCTCCAGATATGATAAAGTTCCCATTGCTGCTGCCTCCTAGGAACCTTGATCACAACATGTCTAAGAGAAATCTCTACAACTGAAAAGGTAATATAACAATGGGTGCAGTCTCAACTTTATGACAGCACCTCACAGTGTCAGACCATCACCTTTATCATGAATAGCATGAATAGCATGACAAGCTGCCATGACTTACACCTGATTTCATCACCTCCCACCAGTGCGTGTAGTTATGTAACTAATACTCTGCCAAAAGTTTTGGGCACAAACAATTGTCTGAAACCTGTGTCCCGAGTTTCTGTAGCATTTGCTGAAGCAAGGTGAAGGTTTGGTCATGATATTGACCGGCACACAAGGCAGCACTTAAAACAAATGTCAATAGTATCATCATTCAAGCTTCCACAAGCTTGGTAGAATAGGCTTCATTTACAGTATCCGTGTGAAAGCAAGCATCTAAACCATAGGCATATAGAGGCCTACATAGAGGGTAGTAGTTGGGACATCGTGAACCCTGAGCAAATCATTTAAGCACACCACAGTAACAGACAGTTGACAAAGTCACTTCTATTACATTAGCCAGCTAATAAGTGGCTCATTACGCCTCCAGAAAGTAAGTATCATTTCCTATCTGGCTTGAGATCCAGAACCTCAATGCAAACTACACTGGAGTCTATCTTAGCACCAGACTGATCTACAGCATGTGAAGTGTGGCAAACATTGAATTGTCCACCAGATGGCTCAATGACTTCATGGATCAAGATAATTTATCAAACTCACCTTTGTGAACTGAACTTGTTATTCAGGCTATAAAAGCCTATTTTTTACACAAATGTTGGTATATAAAAGTAAATGGTGCATATGGTGGCTGGTACTGATTCCAATCCAAAAGGATGGAAATGCATGTTCACGAATATATGCTCTCAGATGGCAAATTCTCTGCTATCTCTGTATCCCAGCAATCACCATCCTCCAACAACTTCTCTTTAATATACAGCAATTCCTGATTGAGCACAAACACACAGACCAGTTCTCATAATGTGTCCTTCAACTGCACACTGAGCTTTGGGAAGTTGGGAAACAAATGGCAAATTCTTGTGACCTCCCAACATGCATGCAGCATCTCAGTGGCAGACAAAGAACACATCAAGAAACATAGATGAGAAGTGCAGAGGTTAAACCACATGGGTTTCTGTGGCGAACTCAAAATTGGGACCCTCCACAATAGCATCAACAGGGTAAACTTCTTGGCAGAAACCACAATAGATGCACTTTGTCATGTCAATGTCATACCTGTCATCACATCCTATGATTTAGTCATCTAAAGAGTTGAAGCTCCACCACATCTACGAGTCTGCTTTAGCTACTACAATAGCAAGGATGTATACAGCCAAGGCAGCATGGACATAGATAGATGGACTAGAATGACAATAAAATTAATCCACCCACAGCAGGCAGGATGCAGAGATTGAATCAGGAGAATCCCACATGACACAAATCACTATTCAAATTGAAAGAAAGTACCCATCCTGAGAAAGAGGGATGGGTGATTGTCATATCTTAAGATATCTGGCAGAATACCTAGTAGTTCGGCAACTGCCATCTTCCCATTCTTCTGCTTCAATGGTAAGGGCCTGAGCAGGGCACACCTGTTGCAAGCCATACAGGTCAGGTAATTGCAATAAGATATCAATGTAATGGGACAGAGACTCTCCAAAAAAAAGATGTTAGGTCACCAAACAAATGCTCTGTCACTTCCAGCCAACTGAGAAAACACAGATGCAATAGTCACAAATCAACCTCCTTTGTAGCATTTCTGTCTCAGGAGGTTCAGAGAGTGAAAGGTTTGAAATGAGAGGGGGGGCAGACACAAACACAAACAAGAGAATAAAATCCAAATCACAGAGGGAGAGGTGGAGACTGGTTAGGTAAGAGACTCTGAATGCCCTGGGGTTGCTATCATAGGCCCAAACCAACTTGACAGAATGAGCAGAACAAGAGAGGCTGGGGGCAGGGACAAAAAGAACAACAAGAAAGAAGGGGGTTGGTTGAGATCTTGCTGACGTCTCAAAGAGACAGAAAACCAAGGAGCACCATTTGAAAGAGGAAGATGTGGGAAAGGCCTCAATGGTGACTTATGACCTCACAAAGCTTGCAAGCAATGCAGTGCTCTTCACCTGTGGCATAGCAGCGCAGTGCATGTTCTCCTCAAAACCATGGACTCAAACAAAGGACCTTTCTCAAAGGGGTAGTTCATCTGCAGGTGAACTCAAAGCTTACTTTGGCTGAAGATTTTTCTGTATAAATGAACAGCTACTCACAGTGGAAAAGTAGCTCTGAGGCCCAGTGAAGATACTGCCGCATGGGCAAACCAATCCTGTTCATAATATTGTCCAATGATACTCAAGATGACAAAGTTGAAACAAAGAAGCTCCACTGCTGTTCAGAAGGCACAATTGGGTGAGCTGACATTACTGTGACTTTTTTTGTCAAAGAAGTACTTGAGTGTCAGACCCATGCCTTGCATCATCTCTGTCAAGATAAGTGCATTGACACTGTGATCTGAGACTGAAACCACACAAGATTGGAACCAAAGTTAGACCTTAATTCTGATGGTGAGAATGTTTGGTCCACAAATTGTGATTAAGTTCACATCCAAACTATTCACCAGATGCTTCGTCCAATCTCTGTGCAACACAAGAGACTGCACACCAAGATTGCATGATGCAAAGCTTTATACCATAATCAAGTCTATTCCAGTGACCAAGAGCTGTAGGAGAAAGGAAACAACAGAATTGTATCTCTCTCACCTGTGCTCTAGCTCTTAGAATCCTTTGCTAGTGCCACCTCCAGTGGATTTGGTTCTCCTGCTAAGCACAATTCCCAACACAAATTATCAGGTGTTTCTTCAACTTAAACTTGCCTACATCTGCAGAAGGAAAACCTAACTAGGTTGACAGCAGACGTTGCACATCCAAAGTTAAGGAGAACAGAAGTGTACCGAGCAATTTGAACTGTAGAACCAAAGATTGATGCGAAGGTGATATGATGCCTGAAGACGTAGGTGCTCGATCGTTTTCTCTTCATGGCGGCGAAATCAAATCAGAAACTAATTCCGTTTCCATCTCTGCAAACGATCCATCATGCCTTCCTACACAACAACACACCTGGATTTTACTACCTCGAAAGGAACTATCACAAGAAGAATCCCCGGCTCCAGCAATGTCTTAATACCCTAGATATCTTTATAACTTTCGTTCCAAATACACACTTCTTATTCTTGGGCTACCATAATGGCAAAACGGTGAAGCAAACAAAACTAGGGAGAAACCCCCACCTTTGGGAGCTTCTGAGTGCAGATATCGGACTACCAGTGCAATAGATCCTTGCCATTTCGTACAGACATCCGCGGCCACCGACCGTTGCAGCAATCGCCGTCCCGCCGATCCCCACAAGGTGAGCTTCGCTAGAGAGCTCGATCTCGCGGCAGAAGAAAACAGGCTCCGAAATGGAGCTTACAAATCCCTCGTTACGATAGCGTCGAAAGTTGAAACCCTAGGAATCCGCCGGAGTTGCGGAATCCATCACTCGTAGCGTTCGCGTCGGAAGTCGGAACCGGCGTTGGGCGGTTCTTCGGTACAGGAGAAGGGCCTGAGTACAGCATCGGGCATAGATCTCAAATCACGGAAGGGCCTGTACTCTGGTCCTTTTCCTCCGTAAAGCAGAGCTGAGATTTTTTCACTTTTTAGAAATAGTGACACGCTGGCGGGTACCTTCCTCCGTAGAAGATCACGTTTGCTGAAAACAGGTTTCTTCAGGCAGGTAAGGGAGCTGAAAATACAAAGGAAAAATCCAGGCAGTGCTTTATGCTCTATAAAGAACCCCTGGCTCCGATTCTGGAAAATAAATTGGAGTTTTCCCAGTTCCAGCTCCACACACATATATAAAACCACGAATTCGGTTCCGGGTATGGTTCTTTAAAACAAATCAGAATTCACTAAAAATCGGGCCTGCAGAGTTCTTACTAACCAGGAATCCAGTTCAGGTTCTATAAATTTAAAAAAATTGAGTGCGATTTTGGTCATGGGTTTGAAAATGAGTCCCGGTTTGGATCCGGTTCTTACTAATTGGAACCAAATCCAGCAGTCCTTACCCAATAATGTGGGTGCTTACCCAACACTGGTTGGAACCCTAGGAACTGCATGCGTGGATGAGGGAAAAGCAGATCAAATAACTAATCTGTTAAAAAATCCATGAATATACCAAGTGTTGTGGAGAAATCCAGAAAATTCGAATATCATATCAGATAATCACATTTGATATTTTTTGAATATCATAAATTATGAAATTCAAGGTGATATCCTGATTTTTAAATTTCAAAATTATGAGATTCAAAACATGTAATATTCGGATTGAAATCCAAATATCGGAAACTAGGAAATTTGGCAGGATATCAATTCCTTGCCCAAATGTAGTTAGGTTTGAATATTTCACCCAAAACAAATTCAATTACATGTTAGGTTTGAGAAAAAAAACTAGTTTGAGGGTTTGAGGCGACCACTACTCAATACGTGGCTGCATCAAACCTTGTGCATCACATTACTATTTTAGAAAGGGGTCATCTATTTTGTTTTTTTTGTCTTCTTGCTTGCTTTCATCCTATTATTGTTTCTTTTCGTGTTGTTTTTATTAGTTCCTTTCATGTTGCTATTAATTTCTTTTGTGTTGTTGTTATTGTGGACTTTTTTCACATTTGTGATGTTGCCACTAGTATTTTTTGTGTTGTTGTCGTTTCCTTTCACATTGTTGTTATTGGTTCCTTTCAAATTGTTATTGCTATTCGTCACATTATGGTTGTTGCCCTTCGTATTGTTGTTGTTTCCCTTCACACTATTACATCAAATGTTTTTTCGTTCATGTTTCTATTGCTTCTTTTTGCAATGATGTTGTTGATGTGTCCCCCTTTGTGATATTAGAACTTGAACTCCCTTCTTTCAAATTTTGTAGGTTGGAGCTTTTCTTGTTGATAATTGATAACATTCTTTTGTGAGGTAAGTTTTTTTTCATTTTTTCACATTTTTTTCTTGTTTTTGTTTTTTTTATTTTAAATTTTTTTGTTGTGATTATGTTTCATGTTTGATTTTTTTTTTTTGTGTTTTTTTGTGCAAGTTTTTCTTACCAGAAATTTTATGCATTAGAAAAAAAATTTGCACATCATTTTTATAGCGAAAATTGAATTTTATCCTTTCTTGTAAAAGTTTGCATTAATTTTTCTTAAACATTCATATTTCACCCTAAACCTTAGACTAAGACAATTGTTTGTAAGACATTTTGTTTGTTTGAGTTTTTTCACCCTTGGCCTTGTGAAAAATCATCATGTGAAAAATAGAAAGTTGTAGTGTAAATGAAAATACATTAATTCAAAATGAAGGATATGAAATGTTTCTAAATGAGGTTGGATGTGAAGATGAAGTAATGGAAGAAACTCAAGAAAACCAAAGTTTGTAAACTAAAAAAACAAAATTCCAAAAAATGATGAAAAAAATTAAACTATTTTTATAATTATTGCATTCTCAAATGAAAAAGTGGAGGCTTCATAATAGGAATGCTTTATGTTGGTGATTTTTCTATGTGAATGACAATGCAAAAGTGACTTTTGACACACCTCAAATCATGCGTTATATGTTGTGTTATTTCGATCATGTGTTTTCCTTTAACCCAAGAACAAAATTAAGGAAGGGTTTAATATATTATTATAAAAGAAGTGGAATAACATGTTTGAAAAAACATGTTGATCACTTTAAAATTTTGAATTTTTTTTGAAGAGGAAGTCAATTATACAACGAGAGAAAGTTTAAAGAGGCATTTTGTTAAAATGAATGGCAAATATATCAAGTTTGTCCATTTATGGTTTTTTTGCCTCCACTCCATAAAGTCTTTCAAAAAGAATAATGTGGAGCAACAAAAGTTTTTAAAAAATCTTGCATTTTTGGTCGTAAAATGCCATTAGCCCTTATAGTTGTATGATTTTGCAATTGCATCCTCAAGTCCAATTCCTTATGAAAGTTTTTTTCACACGATGTTCTACCCAACCTAATGGAAAAAACCAATTTTGAACATTTAAAAAATTTTCAAAGAACTTTTAGTTCAAGGTAATTGACTTTTCAAATTTTACATAACCAATTAATTTTGATAATTTAAAAGATTGGAAAGGAGATTTTTTTCATTGTTTTTTTAGAAAAAACCTACCAATTAAACACAATAGTTTCAAGCAAAACCTTTGACTTGGTTACATTTATCCAATTTTTATATTCATGAGGCAGTTATTTAATTTCGGTTTTTCAAAACCCTAGTTGATTACATTTTCAATATCCAAGCAAAACATTTCATCAATTGCATTTTTCTAGTTATTATATACGCCAAATCTGGTTATTTCAATTGTGAGTTTCTACTTTTAATATGAATTTCTTTTAATGTGCATTCATTCTAATAAACAATGCATTTCATGATTTGATTGCCCCAAATCAACAAGTTGGTTATTGTTCACTTTGAAGAAAGCCCAAATGTGAAAAGTCCTTTAATGAGGCTTCCAAAACCTTTCCTGCTTCTTCAAGTTTTTAACAACATTATTTGCATTATAAGGATAGAAGTGCCAATGTTAGATGGAACCTCAAATGGGGCATCCTATTATGGTCTATTCACAATGTTTTTACTATTACACCTTACCAAATGCCCAACACCAACATAAAGGCCATTAGGTTTAGCTTCCATTTTAACAAAAATGTTTGAAACTGAAAACTCCATAATAGTTGTAGCAAATAAATGGTGGGGGCGGGAGTTGTGAAAGTGAATCACGAATAATGATGAATTGAAAAGGCAAACAAATGGCAAATCACAAAATGAATGTTGTATTGGTAAACCTAGAAGCCAACATGTGGATGAATGTAAACATTCATTTTCATTATGAATGAATACAAAATAAACAGAATTTACATTTTTAAAAATAAAACCTCCATCAAAATTATGGATGAATGTTTTATTTTATCATTAAATTATTATCGATGAAATTTTTTTTGCCCATAATTTTAATTAATTAGATCTTCATGAAACACAATCTAATTATATATTATATAACATCTGTTGAATAATATATTATAAGTTTTATTATAAATGTATTTCATGATTATGATTTTAAATGCCATTCTTTTCAATATGTTTTAACTATATTACTATTATTATGCCAACATTCATCCCATGGTAATTTTTTATTTTAAAAGATATTTTGAATTTTTTTTTTGTGAACAAATTGACCTAATGTTGTTGACGATAATGGGGGGTTTTTTTTCCTCCATTTCCAAAGGTGCCACGACTTCCTTCAAACCTATTTATAAGTGTCATTGATGACAATGAAAGGATTTTTTTTCAATTTTTTTAAAGGAGGCACAACCTTCCTCGATCTAACGAATGTAATACACCATGATGGGTTTTGAATGCTTCAAAATTTTTTTAACTACTTAATGTCATTGATGACAATGGGTTTTTGAAATAAATTAAAATTTTGTTTTAGGCGCTCTAATTAACTTTACTCAAAGATCTATTATCATTGATGACGATGGGGTTTTTTAGTAATTATTTATTTTCAAAGCACCTTAATTTTCCATAAACTACATATATAGTGTCATTGACAACAATGGGGCACTATAAGAAAAAAAGGTGTTTTACAACTACCTTTACAATTCAATTTTTGAGTTGCATCAAACATTTGCAACCCACTATATTTATACGTCATGAATGCTAACAGACAAGTTGCATGAATTGCAAGGTTACAATTCACTGTATATATAATGCAACTCATTGCAATTCAATTACAACTTTGTCAAAACAACTCATCTTCAACTATTATGCAACTCCATTATAATTGCACCTATGATGTCATGTTGACATCATTATCATCCATCCATTAAAATTTGACATGTGGCATTATGAAGATTTTTGAACAAAAATTATTATTTTTGAAAATATTGATCTCCATTGTCCATTGTGATTGTTAATGATGGTTTGAAATTATGACATGTTGCATAATAAAAAAATAACACATGGCATATGAATTATATTTTGAAATTTTTAAACACATACATATTTAAAAAGTTAGATAAGTTGTACATAACCATAGGTTAATAGGTCTTAGGACCTACATATCTATGTACTTACCTAAAACCTACCTACCTATCTATTACATAGGTAGGTAGAACTTACTTACCTAGGTAGATAAATAGGTAGAAAAACACAAGACTAAATGAATTAAAAAATAACCATGAATTTTTAAAAAAAATTTGTGTTTTGCTTTTAGGGTTAAATTGTTTTGTGTTCATCCCAAAATGGCACGTGTATTTGAATGTGAGAACATATGAAAACATGTCTTCTTCATATAATTTGTAACATGGAATTCAAAGATAAAACATATGGGTTAAAATTTTAAAATTTTCCCTAGTTGCAAATTGGATTGCATTATAATATATTTTCCCACATTTTTTGTGCTTGTTTTTCATTATGTAAATTAAATTTTTTTATTGATTATATAATAATTCAATAAGTGAATTAATATTTAGTTATTTGAAATAGTAATTTGAAATAATTTTTTTTCAGATAATTAATTATCAAAATAGTTTATCTGATTTTATGAAAAATAATTATATGAAACATATTTTTGAATAAAATATATGATAATTAATATTTGATTTTAGATAATTTATTATTAGATGGTTAATTATCTAAATTGATATAATTAGTCACTTATTATTTAAAAATTTGAAAATAATTAATTATTCTAATTAATTAATTCATAATAGTTAAGTAAATTACATATCAACTAATAATTAACAAAATAATTCAATAATAAAAAATAAATATTAAATATGAATTTGGGTGGAAACATCAAGGTAAAAATAAACATATCCATATGTACACCAAATTGAATTTTTAATATAATATACACATTGCTTTTAGTTTCACATCTAAATTAATTATATGTGTCCAAATAATTAATTAGTTAATGAATTTATATATTTAATGATGATAATTATTGATGAATTGATAATTATTTTAAATAATCAATTTAATTCATTATGAAATATCCCAAACTTGGATAAATGTTTATCTTATTGTTATTTAGTAAGTAATTAATTTTTTATTTAATGTAAAATTAATTATATGAATTACACTTATTTATTCATCTGAATAGTTAATTATTTAATAGTTAATTTTATTAATAACTTTTAATTTAGACATATGAATCCATAAAATTTATCCACATAAAATATTTATAAATGGATCATAATTCAATTATAATATCTAAATTTATGTATATAATAAAATTTTTTATGTTAGTAATATTAAGTTAATTTTTAAATTGAATATAAATATTTTAATTATAATTTAAAATAATAATTAACATTAAATATTGAATAATTTTCTGAAATTATATATATATTTCAATTTTACACATATAGTTTAATATAAATTTTTAATATTTATTTATATATGCATGTAATACATAAAGTTTTACTTAAATTGATTATAAAAATTTAATATGAAACTAAATTATATATTTACCACATCTTACATTTCTATTTGATTTGAAAATTATAATTGAAAAAAAAAGGATCATATATCAATTATATTAAAAAAATTATAATTAAAGTTTTAATATTATTTATATGTATTATATTAATTGAAATTAGTTCCTTACATGTCATAATTCCTTATGTGTGAACTTATACTGATAGTCATATTGAATCATTGTAAAATAATTTTATGATCACATTATATATGTAATAACACATCATTTTTCCACATCGTTTGCATAGTCATTTTTTAGTTATATTTGAAATGATTTTATCCTAGTCACATTTTCATATGATATTTTGGATATCCATGTCATTTTGTCATCAATCATGGATGCCATATGGATGAAAACTTGTAATGAAAAAATGACATTAGCTTTTCTATTATCACGTCATTGTTTACTAGTCAAATGCACCATTAATATATGACTACAATTTTTTGCACATAGAATTTGAAATAATGTCCTATTATTAAAGTCAATTATTAATTGTTTATAACATTTAATCATTGATTTCTTGGTTGTAAAAGACAAGATTTCTTCTAATGATTGATGTATGATTATAACTTTAAAATGATATCGTGTTAATCTAATAAACAAATCCATATGAATAAATTAGATATAATATAGATAGTCTTTTGAATCCTTTTAAGTAATTTGAATCCTTGTTTTAACTACAATTTTCATTTTAAAGGATTCAAAAGAAATGTATCAAATAGTGTTATTGATTTCAATATTTTCTTATGGATAAATAATGCATACATAGATATGTTTAGCAATGTTCATATAATGCATTTGATTAAATAGTATACGACATAGAATTTTGAAAACTATGAAATCCATTTTGAAAGGGCTACAAGGAAAATGATTCCTTTTTCTTGTGATTTGGTTGAATTTTTGTATTCATTAGATTTAGAATTTGTGGTCCCAAATGTCACAACATATGCAAGAAAATTTCATGCAAGAATACATGTCAAATTGTCTATAAAAGCTTATATGTACTCATTTTTTACATTTTAATTTTTTATCAAAATATTTATGCATAATTACATGTGCATGTGAAAAATCACCACCACCATATAAATGATCATAATTTGAATTATCCAATATTTTTTATTTACATTTATTCCATATCAATTTTATATTTGGAAAATAACAAAAACACAATCTTTGAGTCATGTGTCCAAAAAGGGATACTCTAACCATGAATATACCTATTTAAGAACAAAAGCCAATAGTTTTCATAAAAAAAAGTGTGAACCACCCAATAGTAAAGCATATTCATGCAAAAACAAATTTGTTCAACACATGGAAGATGGATATCTCAAAGCATAACAAAAACCAATTACAAATAGAATGCAAGAAATGGTATTCTATATTTCATAAGGACATGCATAATTTATATGTATCTAGTGAAATTCCAAATACTAGATAACTTTGTATATTGAAAATACTTAAGTAAGGACATTTTTTAACAATAGATAGTTGAAATGTGAAGACTAAATCTATGAAAATGCAATAATCATATGAACTCATTTATTCCTTTTGGAGTTTTGATGATTGTAAACTTTTGCATAAAGTTTCAAAATTGGTAGATCTTGAGTTCTGGAATTTTTTAAAAAAATATATTATTTCATTTCATGATGTTCCCAATAATTTGGATGAGACTACAAAATACTGAAAATGTTAATTTCCCTTATTATTACAACGTCTCAATCAAGGAGCAATTTTGCAGAAATGTAAATGGTATTAGGGAAACTTTAAAATTAGAAAATATGTAATATCACCTCAACTTGAACTTTTTGTCAAAATGAATGCAAAACTTTCATGCTTTTCCAAGCTTTTTCTCTTCTCATAATTATATCACTATCCTAGGATATGAAGTTCTTTGACCATTTCTTGAGGAAAGTAAACAACCAACAAACGTATTTTAAGATCTTTGATGGGTTTCCATCTTCAACCTATTGAAATTCCACAAAATACTCACACTTTGATGGATTGAAGGTCATAAAATTCATCAAATCTTATCTTCTTGTGACAAACCCAAGTTCTTCATACAACTATTGTGAAGGTATTCATCCAAAAATATTTCATTTAAGTTATCCTAGAGACGCTTGCATCATCATAACAACCTTATAGCTATCAAAATAATTAAATAATCTCCTTTTTCTTGACAGAGTTGCAATGAAAATGACAAACACATAATTGTTTTTCATATTCACTTAGAAGTATAAAAGATCAACACCCAACTTTGTGTACTTACATGGTAGATCGATTTTCCTAACAAGCATACACCTAACTTTGTGATAGTTTGTTTGATATTGTTCAAAACAATCACAGATAACATGGACTTATCTCAAATGCTTCAAACCCTTGACACCAATCCACTTCACCATTTACCTACTGTGCACAAATTGGAGACACGTACAAGAGTTAGCAGAAGTAACATCACAACTGCAAAAAAGTGAGCAGCAGAGTGTGAAAGTGAAATACTGGAGCCCTTGATGCTCATATGGGTGCATGGTCCAGATGATTTTGTGGTTTCATAATTTTCATACCTATGATATAGGAACTTTGAGTAATTTTTGTCATGTGGAAATTCAATAAGAAATAAAGAATTCAATCTAAATCAAAATTAGGTTTTTTTTAGGGAAATTGTAGTAAACCTATATATACTTTGCAAAAGTAAGTAATAATATGTACTCAACAGCACAAGCCAGACAATATATTTAGTTTCAAGTGGTAGAGTATTTGGTCCACAATTTGAAATTCACAAGTATGCCATATTGACATGCTCGAAACTATTCTTGAATTGCCCAAATCCTTCAAGCTCAGATAGATAGCCAAATTCCACCATGAAATAGGTAGAAATCGTAGAACGTTTGCACAAGTAAAGCTGTTTTCCAGAATTTTGCACATGATACAAGTTTGCTCGGTTACATGATCAGAAGTTTGGAGGGTCAAAAGTCAGTCATCATCTTCCTCAGGCAACAACGTTAATCTTCCAGTCTCAATCACACACATTATCAAGGCAACATGTTGTCTCAATAACACTTGAAAAAGATGCAAAATTAGATACACGCAAGCATCCTCCATATTCATTTCTGGATCCACCCACCCACCCACCCACCTCTCATCCCCATTTCGGATCTATTGTAACTACCTGTTCCTCAGCCACCTCTGCAGTTCAACTTTGCTTTTCCTTATAATGTACTAGCTTTTGCTGTCAGTCATATAGCACATAGCTATTAATGTGACCAGGCTTATGTCCGGCTAATTATAAACTATCTCCACTTTTATTGCTTCAGTGTTGGTGGTTTTTCCTTGGACTAAAGTTTGGCCAGGTTTACATCAAGCTGAATGATCGCAGACCTGTAGTTTCCAAATTGTTGATCGTGGGTGACCAGAAAGAAACAGTTCTCCATATGACGTTGCTCGAGAACCCCGAGACCACCACCAACTACTCGACCTTCTTCCTCCTCCGCTCTGTGCGAGCTGGTCGGTGCAGTTTTCGCTATACCCGAGGATCATCCTCCAACAAAAACTACATGTCAGAGAGGAAGTCCTCTATGGTGAGGAACTCTATATAAGTCGACCCGCGAGCAGCAAGGAAGGAAGAGAACAAACATCAATTCATGTGTCCGCGCCGAGTTTCATTAGCTAATTTCAGAACTTCGAGGCATCTGATGCGACGTACCTAGTGTTCGTCCTCTCTTTCAGTCTTATGCAGGCACCGTAGGACAATATATTTGGGGAAGATTATTCGAGGGTTTGTGATCCTGTGCTGCCATTATGACTACTTTCCTTGCTGTTGTTGGCGTGAATCGCCGTCTCTCGTCGCTGATGCAGCTGCTGCTTCCTCTATTCTTCATAACTCTCATGACCTGCACGCTGGCCTTCTCCGGTGTGGTTCAGTCTTCTCAGAAAGGTCCTGTAATTACCTTCTCTCCTAATTTATGTATTCCGGATGTTGCACTGGTTTACAACTACTGGGCGTAATTTTCAGCATAATATTAGGCTTGAATACTACAGGATCGTGCATCACACAACCTGCATAGCAGCAGGCCTTAACATTTTTATTTTGGATCGATGATCTCGTGCATGTATGTATGCATGTATTCCCGACTGCAGATTGCAGTGGCATAGCGGAGCAAGGGGCGAATTTCAGAGGACCCTTGATGTCTGGCGAGATCCAGCTGAATGGTCAAGCGGCTACAGTTTTGCAGCACCGGCAGAAAAACAAGTATACATATCGTCGACAGCTTTCTGAATTCAATGGTAAGGCTTAATCTCCAGCTTTTTATGAGTTCAGTAATTTTATGCGCAAGAAGGAAATAGCAGCGGTGTGCTAGATCAATGCACGTTATATGGAAACTGTCTAGCATGACAATGTTGTACAACAACAACCATAATTTTTACAAAGTTTTCTCGTGTCAAATGACAACTTTGGATCTAATTTTTCCACGTCTGGGCTGTGCGAGCCGATGTCCCTTCAAGACTCACAAAGTCTGTGATCACAAAAGCCTAATGGAAAGATGTCCTAATCCGTCATATGAACTGAAGATGACATGAGACTTGTGCACTCGACGAACATTAATTGAGCTTTAGGTTTTTTCGTTGATAATTCGCAGGAACGTGTACAAAGCTGGACATAAGCCTGGTTCAAGGTCAAGAGGGCACGATGGGCGGCATACCAACGTTCGGCGTTCAGATCACCAATGTGTGCACAGGCGGCTGCCCCATCTCTGACGTGCATGTGGCCTGCGGTGATTTCGCGTCCGCCATGCTGGTCAATCCCGCCATGTTCAGGAGGCTGTCCCTGAATGACTGCCTTGTTAACAACGGCAATCCCATCAGCGACGGCGACATGATAAGGTTCGAGTACGACAACTCGTTCATGTACCCCATGCACGTCCAGTCTGCCGTCACCTGTCACTGGACTTCTTGAGTACAACTGTACTACTGCCTCAGTCAGAATTCTTGACGATCAGGATTTCCAAACGGTTTTTAGGAAATTCTCTCCAAACTTGTCTGATCATAGACTTCTTAACATGGAACCAATTCGAGTACCCAGACTTGTCAGACAAGTCTCCTCGACACCTTCAAATCAGATCAAGCAGACAACTGCGAAAGAATACTTTGTATGCTTGGTACAACTTTGGGTGCAACAAATAAAACTTCTCAATTCCAAGTCATGAGATCAGAGTTTGGCCAAGAAAATTCCTTCATGCTGCAAAAAACTTTTGAAAATTGGATTAAAACATTCACATCGTTATAACTTTTGGAATGGAATCTCATCTTCTCAACATTGGCTTAAAGTCTGAAATCTGTTGGTCACAGTAGACATCTGACAAAGCGGATGATGCCCATGGAAAACTCTCACAATGCTTACAAGTCTCATTTTATCTTTTTTCAAGTATGTTGTCAATGTCCAAATACTGCATGTTATGCTAACATGTCCGCTCCAGGGTAACTCTGGCAGGCAATGAGCTTGGAACATTAGGTACGGTGGATTCTTGCATTGTTGCATTTATTTGGATTCTTGCGCTCTTAAAGCTGCATGAACAGCTGAAAGTATGATTGATCTTACACAGATGATAAACTGCAAATCATCTTACAAAAAATAGCGAGCTATTTACAAACTATCAGCACTAGTTAGCTTGAAACTTGATTGTCTATGGAATTCTCCATCCCTCCAACTTCAAACTCATTCTTTGTTTAGGACGATCATTTAGGTGCTCACAGGCCAGTCTGCCAGAAGATTGTCACTCATGAACCAGCTGATCTACCGAAGTAGCTAAATCATGACCTGGATCTAATCTATGGAAAAAATGTGCTGTGACAAGTGCGGTAGACTGAAAAACCAGTCTTATTTGCAAAGCATACTGTGAGGGATTCTTCTGGGTAGTAACAGGTACTGTGGCTACATACTGTAATCTCATAGCCAGGCCTGTGTAAGTCGGTTGAGTCCTACAAGTGACAGGAGTGTAATAGCTAAAATCCCTAGAGTGATGACTATTGCAGTTGCTTCCTGAGGCCTGGGATAATTGCAGCGTTAGGGTTCACTGTGTGGTAGCCTGACTGCACCTGGGATATTGATTGCATTCAAATGGCCATAACCTGTGCTGGTACATGCGTGCTCCCTTTGCCTCTCCATTCCTAGCTTCACAATCATTTGTGTTCCCTGAACAACCCTAGACAGAACAGAGTGAAGACAGAAGAGGTGGAAATGAATTGGTACCAGATAAATTAGACAAGCCATCTAGCTACACATAGAATGGTCTCCAAAACTGCATGCATGAGGAAGAGTTCTTTGAAATGCAGTCACCAATCACAGGTGCAGTGGCTTCAGTCTGCTGTCAGACATGGTAACTGAACCCTTTCTTAAAGGAAGGTAAAAATCACATAAGCCTTTGGGAAAAGTCTTATATGCAACATTTACTGTCAGAGACAATTGAGCTGGGCCAAAGGGGTCCAATATCACACTGCCACGAACACAAAAACCATCACAGAATTGAAACTTGAAACCAAACAAAGGTGGATCTACCCCCCAAATCCCAATGCAAGAATACTTGGGATGAGAAGAGAACAGCCAAGTTCTGCTGGACCAATTTCACTTAGAGGAACCTGATGCTAAATTTAAAGAGTAAAATGTTCATCCTGGCACTAGCCTGCACTTGTTTGTGTTGTTGTCAATGCAATAACACCTTCCTCAATCTCTCCCGATGGTCAACCAAGTATAATTGGAGGTTTCATAAGACAACAACCCAATGTACAGCTTCTGCTGTGACTGGTAAACTACAGTTGTTCCACCTGACCTAAATTGCATATGTAATTCAACCCTGTAAAGAAATACCAAAGCCCCAAATATGATTCCACATAATGAGAGTTACATTGCAAGAGGCATTGAAAAGTAAACAGTCCATATCAACTCATTTTGAACATGCGAATTCAGAAAACTAGGGAAAGATAGTGAAACTCACAGTGATATTTTACTTGGTTTCATCAAGGCATGCTGTGCAGAATCCATGTGTCTAAAAGTCATAGAAGCCAAAACCCCAGGACTTCCCAGTTCTTTTATCAGTGATAACAGCTCCTTCCATAATCTCACAGAATCATTCATGCCTGCTCAAAGTCCATTTACAAAGATGAGACCAAAATCCCAGGACAATGATCTTCTGAGCTGATGATGAAAACTGGCGACAGGCTCACCCTCATCAGGAATGGAGATTATAAGTGCTTCTTGAAGAGGACCACAGAGATGAGACAAAGGCAACATGGAAGCAATCA
>Ga0116231_10006246_pt1 | contig 22885 bp, 14 predicted proteins | sample S1TSphgellanicum_2_FD_89695 | JGI IMG/M metagenome (GOLD analysis project Ga0116231, IMG submission 89695) | Host-associated microbial communities from peat moss isolated from Minnesota, USA - S1T2_Fd - Sphagnum magellanicum MG | ecosystem: Host-associated > Plants > Peat moss > Unclassified...
CAAGTGCCGATTGAGTATCCTAATTCAACAACTACAACAAGCAAGTCCCAATTGAGTTTCATAACCCAACTATGAAATGGAAGTAACAATTCAGTTGCAAGAATGAGCAAGTGTGGAATATAACAGAGTGGGCGGGTTGCGTATTTTTATGAAGAACCTCAAGTTCTGAAAAGTAAATTAGAAGTATCTTGGTTGGGGGGCTTCTGGTTCCACACATAAATAAATGGGATTTGGAATCAAGTTTCAGGTCTGCTTCTTCTTCTTCTTCTTCAAGTTAAAAAGAAGAAGAATTTCTCATTTTGGTTTCAGTTTTGAAAATCAGACACAATTCCAGTTCAGTTTGGTTGTAATAACCTAGATTGGAACCAGTGGATAACTGCTGGTTAACTTTTGATTATTCCCTCATTTTTGGCAATTAAATATTGTCTTTATCCAACTACTATAATTTGTATATTGTATTTCTTTAATTTATTCTTTAGTCAAATAATTTTCAAGAAATGTTTGAAGAATTGTGTTGACCTTTTTTCATTTTCTTTGCAGAAATATCTAGTGCATGATTTAAATCCCACTTGTAATTCTGATAATCCAAACTTGATCATTATTTTTTTTCATGGGATTGCTTTTGGCACAAACGTTGAATGGAGGAAACATGGACAATATGCCCCACCAACAATAGAAAAAAGTGCATATGTTGGCCAGAAAAGTGACTACCCGAAGACTTGAACAACAATGTTCGAATTTTATCATTGTCCTATGATTCTAACATTGTGACAAATGTTCACAATGATGTGACTGAAATTGGCAAAAACCTCATTCAAAGTTTGGTTACAAATTCAAGGTGTGACAATTTCCTCTATTTATGGACACGTTAATTACTTTTGCTTGTGTACATTGACGATAATTGTTTACATCTTTAAAATTTCTTAAATGTTTTGCATGAGTTAATTATTCATGTGTGTTAGTATTGTGATACACACAAACAAGTTTCAATTTATTTGAATTGTTAGATTCATGTAAGAGAATATAAAATGGGGCTTAAATGTAAATGTTGTTGTTTGAGGATAATAGCAATGTCTATATTCATGTTGTAAGTACATGGTACAACTAGTTTAGTTTTGATGGCAAGTTTTAGTTCGTGTTTTTTGAACCTTTATCTTTGGTAATGCAATTGAATTGAATTATATTATATTAATACATGTGTAAAAAATTTGCATCCATTTCATTGTAAACAAAATAATTCAAAACAAGTTTATATCTTTTATTTATTTATTTATTATTTCAAGAGTATTTCCAAGCTAACACATAAAAGATGAATTGTACATTAACACAAGAATATAAACACCTACATATTTGTACATAATAATTGTTTTACCAAAACATGGTCGGCACATTTTTGAGGCAGATTAATGGAGTCATCAAGCTTTCCACATACATTTTGGCACACCCATTCCAACAACCTTGTTGACAAGTTTATCCCCTGAATACCATTCCGAGACTTTGGGTAATAACACATGTGTCATTCAAAAAACTTCCATGAACTTCTTCTAAGTCGCAGATCTAACTTAATTTTCCAATAGGCATGAAGGAAAATCTGGGTGGGGCTTATACCAAGTTTATCAAACATATGAGGACTGATGCATTGTGCACAATTGTTGTGCAAGTACCTGATTTGAGATTGGAAGATGAACAAAAACTTGGAAGACACAAAAAGCTATATAACAACAGTTCCCCCTTCTCCCACCCCCTGTTTACCTTGCTGCCACCATGGATCCCAACACTAGCTTGCAAGAACTCACGCTTAGCAACCTCAAGTTTGAACCGCACATTCTTTGCTGTGTACACGCAGACCTGAAATAACAATTTTTGCTGTTTGAGTTTAGTTGAAGAAAATGGCTTTGAGTCTCAGATTGTCCAAAAAAGCTGACAATAACAAGGTGCTGTCCCATTTGAAGAAACTTCCAAAGTTTGAGAAAGACTTGTATTGACAACCATGTTGTGTTCCAAAATATCCTCTTACGACTATCATGAAAAATGTATCATATAAGTGATCTAAATATGCTCTGGTATGTATATGTACAACAGAGATTGGCTATGATGATTCAAGGGACATTACAGCAGGATCAGATTGTCCACCACAACAAAGTGCAAAGCAAACAGCAGGCTCAGGTATCTGTAAAGCATAAGCCTGTTGCTCATCACCCACTTTGAATATTGTACCTGGATTCAAAAATGCTTGCGGCCACTTCAAGAACCCACAACATGATTAAACAAACTCAGTCAAGACAATCAATAAAATTGTCACAGATGGAGCTCTGTGAGCAAGCTTGACTCTACATTCTGCTAAGCCACTAGGGGTAGTTATCCACGCTTCGTAGTTCACTCACTTTCTAATATCAGTTAGCTTTGCTGTTAGGCAGGCAGCCAGATTACCGATGGCACTAGCAGATCAGTTCAGTAGCTAGACTAAGCTGGCATAACATCAACAAGTGACAGAAGAATGTGTACATTGTGCTCCATACATCATACATAACCGGTATATATCTGTGAACATGTTTCCATAGAATTGTAGGACTTTTTTTCCAGTTGAAGCAAATAGTTGCAGAGCAATTTGGATTTGAGAAGAGGCTTTTTTTAACCTGACAACCAAGAATTGAATGCTCAATTGTTTGAGCATTGATAGAGTAAGGTCCCACTTTATATGCTGCCTACAATACATTCTTAAATAATCATTTCTCTTCAGTGACATCATAAGATTCAATAGAATACCTCATGGAGCAAAAATCAAAATCTGGTGAAGCAAATTCCTGTCTACAAAGGTGGGCAAACAGGGATGTATCTTTTTTTTTGCTCATGGTGAACTTGTTGAAAGTGGGTACCTTTTGTAGCAAACTTAAGCGCTTCAATGGGTTCTGGGGAATGCCATAAGCCCATATCTTATGCAAAGCATTTAGATGGTGCTCAGGATCTCATAACTCCTCAGTAGACCATGAATTGACCCAAAAGGTTAGTGCTTGGGGCTGTTTGGATCTTTCAAGCCACATACAAAGAGCTCAAGAAGTCACTTGTAGGTTCAGAGAGGGTTGTTTACATGCATCGTGAGGGCATTACAGATGTTGATCCAGAATGCAAGCTTTTGTTCATGTGTCATTTGCCTTGGGTCCACTTTCTCCAATTGCTCCACCATCAATCTAGTGCACATGACCAGGTTCACTGTCTCATTCACTACCAAAAGCTCTGGTCATCGGTGACAGCCAGTATAGTTAAGTGAAGCAAAACTAGCTATGAGTAGCAACACTGCAGATTATATGCAAGGATGAAGAAAAAAGCTTTTAGTTACGCTGCATGGGTTTCCTTATTTGTTCCCTTATGGTGATTCAAATCATTATTCTAAAGTCACTCTCAAGGATGGCTTAGTACTGTCTGATGTGAAAGTTATTGGTGGTCACAGCCGGCATATTGCTTTAGGGTCTCCAAATAGGTCCCCTTGCCTTCTGGTTCTAAATGTCACTGACTAATAAGATTCACATTGTTCTGTGGATTGGGTACTTCAATGTCTTCTTAAATGCCGTGGCAAGCCTGGCTGGCATCACATGGTTAGTAATTGTGGAGTCCTGCTGAACTGTCCTGTTCATTAGACTTGATGAATCTAATGGGCCCAAACATCACCTGAGATTGTGGAGATTCCTTGCAGCAGATGTGACAGGGTCCTTGTCTACACAAATCCAGAGCACTTCCACCATTGAACAATATGGGCCAACATCCTCTCCTCCCACATCCTTTACAGAATATGGGTCAGGAATTATGCATCTGTCCATCTCACAAGATTTGTTATCAGTCTGCCACCCAGGGCTCCAACTATCATTCAAATTGGAGAACTCATGTCAAGATTCATGTGTTGTTGTGGAAGAAAACGATGATGAGGATGACAAAGGGGAAAACTTGGGTAGAGGTGGATTGGCAAGCTTGCAGTAAATTGCTGCCATGCACCAAACAAGCTCCTCAGCAAGCTGGTTGGGTGTTTTTGATGAAGGCTCTGCAACATCCTCAGAAGTTTTCTTTGGTGTCTGAAGCTTGGTATCAACTTTCACAGGGTGTGAGCTGCTTGATGGTTTTGGGTTCTTGACTTGAATGACTGGGCTCATTTGACTTTGCAATACTTGCTGCAAACAAACTTCCCTGAATCAATCAATCAACCATGGAGCAGGTCAAAACTGACTGGAGAGATTTAACAGAAAGAGAAATAGAATTGGCACAACAATAACAATCATGAAAGTTGGTAATCCTCGTCCCTCCATTTATATCAGACGTGGTTTGATAGAATGGAAGAGATTATTTTGACACCTGCAGTAGGGAGCATCCAACATGCATCTCCAAGGACAAGTCAGGAAAAATGGAGGGTTCCCAAACTTTAGAAAAAAATTAATTTACAAAAATATTTAAACAATGTTATGTGTTAGAAAGTGACGGAGTGGTTGAGCGATTCACATTAAGATGGATCCAAAGGCAAAGGATTTAGAGACTTGCAAAATCAAAATATAGAAAATAGGGTTTGAAAAAGTAATGAAAGTATAAAACATAACTTTAAATAAAGGGGTGGGGACAGAACAAATTGTCAAAAAGAGCAAGCTAAGGATCAAAAAAATCCTATCAAGATTTTCATAACTTGATTTTTTAATTAGGTTACAACAAGAAGAACTTTCAAATCTATGTTTTGACAAATGAAGTTAGTTGATTTTATATGTAATAGTTAGATGTGTGTCAAAGTCACTTGGTAAGTACATGATTTGCTTAATGTTGATTAGTTTCTTGTTGCATCACAAAATGAATCTATCATGGTTTTTTATTTGCAAATGAATCTTTTGTTTCAATTGTAATGTGGACTAGTAAAACACCTACACCTCCAACATTAAGTTGAACAAATGAAGGGTCTTAATAAATCACGAAGGACACACCAACTTCCATGTTTCTAAAAAATAAAAATTATGACATCTAGGTTTGGGGTTTTATTGTTTGACATCAAAATGCAAACTATTTATGGTGAAACTTGGGTCACAAATACCCCTTGGAATTGTCCATTTTAAGTTTTATGTTGGATTTTTTTGGTCACAAGCTTGAACAATTGCAAACAAACACAATTCATGACCTCCTAATATACTTTGATGGCTTCATGTTCACAAGTGAAAATAGGAAAACACTAGTATAATGCAAAAAAGAAGTTGGACAACATAAAGCAAATATTTTGCAGACTTCATGTGGAGATGAAGAGACAATCTTACCTTATAGTGGAGGTAGTTTTGAGCATTGATGTTGAGCTAGAGCTTGTTGTCTACATTAGCTCAGTATTTGAAAGCAAGAGACCGCAACATCTTCATCAAAGATCCTAGATCATGTAGAAAACATCCCAAAATGAACCCAAAAAAAACGATGTATAACATAATTTAAGTAGGCAAGAAATTGGGGTGTAGTCATAAACTTGAGCAAGGTTGTATTGTGACTCTAGCACTACAAATATATTTTGGAACACACTTGTCCACAAGGCATAAATGTGGTAGTTGATTGAGCTCCTGGTTGGTATTACTACTACATCCATGAAAGCAAAATGTCCTAATTTCAAAATCAATATGAAACATTCTTGTACAAGATAAATGTTAGAAGAAAAAATTCTTAAGGAACTTATAATGACACTTAAGAGAGTTATTCTCAAGAGCTCTAAGTTAACAAGTAGTAAGAAACAATTCCATTGCCTCCTACCATTACTCACATTTCACATGTCCTAAATGACCCATCTTGATGAGATGGCATCTTGTTGAACAATCTCCAAACATCCCAACAGTTCCCACATTTTGCATACATGTCAACCAAGCTCCTCCTTAAAAAGCACTTTCAACAACTTGTTCATGGGCACACACATATGCCCTCCTTCAAGTGAAGAATGTCATGAAGAAGAAGCCCTTGAGCTCTGGATGATCCAATGCCTGATGATATTGATGAAGGCAAACAACAGTAAACCAGTACCCAGGGACAGTGGAGCAAAGTGCAATCAGAGCTTGTATGCATGGCTGACCTTGAAAAGCTCCTCCAGGACTTGATTGCAAGAATTGATCAAAAACTCAATCATAGAAAGCTCTAAACCCCAAAAAGACACTATTGAAGACTGGGGATCTATATGCAGCATTCAAACACCAAAAAACAAGGAAATGTTTAGGGTTTAGGGAGAGCTCCAAAACCCAATTCCTTCTGTAACATATACAAACCATGAAGAAGCAGAGCATCTCAATTGGAACATGTGTTTCTCATCAAAGCTTTCCATGAGTGAGAATCAAGTGTATGAGAAAACAGGAAAATTGAGAGATGATGCAACAGACAAGAGATGCAACAACAAATTGCCCCACTGGAACTCCAAAAGATTGGCAAGACCTGAAGAATAGCATGATACTACCATGTGAGTTGGTGTTGCAGCTCAAAGAAGCACATTTGATGAAGATGGAGATGATCTCTTTCTCTCTCTGACCTTGTCAGGCAGGGTCTTAAAATGACTTGAATTGCAGTTCTTGGAACCTCAGTATAGTTCTGTAAACACTTCACCTGCAGGAGGGATTTGTGATGAATCTGCAGCCATTTTGTTGGGGATCCACATGGCCTGCTGCTGGAGCTCCAGTAGCTTCTGATCTTTTCCTTCAAAACTGATTATTGTCTCTCTTCCAAAAGAAAAATGTTGTATGGCTCCTTTGAAGATGCAAGTCCTGTACATCCATGGCTCTATGCAGCAGACCTTGAGGATGGCTTGAAATGAATTCACACAAGCAAAGAAGTCGATGCTTATCCCAGCTCTGCCTCCCATCTTCCTTAGCTTCACCACATCCCAGGCTCAGTGTGCAAAGTCTGGATCATGTGAAGGAGAGAAAAGCTTGCAGCCGCTTCATTTTGTGCAGCAACCCAAATTGCTTCAATTCTTGATGGGTTTAGTCTCTAGAGCCATGTTTTGGTGACAGATTGATAAATTAGGTTCCTTTAGTGCAGGTTTTGTGCTTACCTTGAGGAGCTCATACTCTAGACATATTTTTTGGGTATGGGGATTTGATGAAGTGCATTGCTATCTTTGTTCTTATGGTAACATTTATGCCTCGCATGTGGAGACTACATATTGGGGATCAGCTTGAGCAACTCCACCAGTGCTCAATATGTGAACCTGAAAATTAAAATTGGATGAAGAAAAGTCAAATCATGCTGGCCTGGCTCAACAAATTGGTTTTGGCCCAGCAGTTTTGCATGGTTTGCTGAATCTGGGAGAAGGCACAGCAAAACCTAACACCTGTCAGAGAAGTGTGTAATAAATATGATCTGACTACTGCTCCCTGTTTCTGATTGGCCGATCATAATGATTGGTCCAAGTGCTTTGCTATTAGTAGTCTCCCACCTATTTGCAGTCCCAGTTTTAGTTTTATGGGTGGGTTTGGAAAAAAGTAAATAACTAAACTTGGATGTGAGAAATATTCTTGTAGGGTCACATAATGGTCACTGCTGCAGGTGCTCAAATCTGGACTTCTGGTTGTAGGCAAATGAAAGGTACCCAAACTTCTACAGATAAGAAGACACAGGAAGCACTCTGACTTGAGGACCAATATACCCTTCCATGGGTGGTAGCAGAGATGGCTGCAATGGCACCAGGCACAGTGCAATTGAACCTTTTTTGCATGGAAAAAGAAGCTTACAAAATATGTGAAGGATGGGGAAACCTGAGAATGTCAATGGAGCTTTTCCAACAAACGCAATGGGAAGGTATGAGCCCTCACAAATTCAGTTTATTTTCAGGTGATTCATGCATGTGATGCCTTAGGAGTACTTGAAGACCACAAGGCATGTTCATGAACAGATAATTCAAAGTGGTTGTTGGTCTGATGTCTTTGTGGGTTGTATTGACATGTATGCAAAATTTTGACTTGGATCGCCATGATACTCATGTGGGAGGTACATCGGAGTCCAGTGACTGCCATTGCAATCTCTTCATATGGTAGGATGGAGGCATTCTGCAATTATGCCATTTTTGGACTTTAATCTGTAGAATCACTCAAGCTGCATGTTCTGCTTTGGGGTGCATTGAGGTGCTTGGTTATGAAGCTCATCTCAGAATGACGTTGCAACCTTGACAAGCCACTCAATTGTCAAGTTTAATGTTCTTGCTCTGGTCTTTAGATCTTGTTTATGTCAGGGCTTCTGATGGTTTATGCTTTACTCCAATTTCCTTATTGGAGTTGTAGTCCAGAAATGATCAAAGAAATGTGCCCATTGCAGCCATCCCATTGCATGTTCTAGTGTTTTTTGCTCTCGCACACATTCTGCATGTGCAAATGGAGTTTGTGGTCCAAAAGGTAACTGCATGGGATGGCTGCAATGGCACAGGCACAATTGAGCAATTTTGCATGGGACAAGAAGGTGGAGAAATATGTCAAGGTTGGGCAGTCAACAAAGGAAATGTAGCTTTTCAAACAAATTTGCAACAACAATGCATGAGTCTTGATACATTCACATTTGTTTTGATGCTTAATGCGTTTGCTAGCTTAGATACTCTTGAAGAGGGCATGCATGCTTATGAGCAGATCATTAAAAGTAGTCTACTCTTTGTGGCAGTGGCCTTGCTGATATTATGTCACATGTGGGAGCATGGAGGATGCTTGGAGACTGTTCAACAAGATGCCGACATGCAATATGTTGTTGGATTGCCACAATATTGGGACATGTGAAATGTGAGCAAGGGCAGAAGTTGTTCAAACTATTTTCAGCAAATGCAACAGGAAGGTATGCAAACAAATCCTGTCACTAGTTTCCTTTGGGTGCTTAATGAGTGTGCCAGTGTAGTGGCACTTGAAGAGGGTAGGCATGCTCATGTACAGATCACTTGAAGTGGTTATGACTCATATCTTTGTGTCAAATAGCATCGTAGACATCTATGCAAAATGAGGGAGCATAGAGGATGCTTGGAGAGTTATCAACAAGGTACCCTCATGTGGTGTAGTCTCTTTTAATGTTATGATATTGGCACATGTGGTGGAATGTGGGCAAGAGCAAAATGCACTAGAACTATTTCAAAAAAATGCAACTGGAAGTTGCGCAGCCAAACCCTATCATTTCTGTGGGGGACACCGAATGCATGTGCCAGTGTAGTGGGCAGTTGAAGAGCACAGAGTATTGATCATAAACAGATCATTCAAAGCAGTTGTGACTCAGATATGTTTGATGGGCAATAGCCTTGTTGACATTTATGTTTAAATCTCGGAGCATGGAGGATGATGGTGGTGCATGATGCTTGCAGAATTCATGGTAATGTGGAGATGGGGAGAATGCATAGCAAAACACTTATAGTTATTGTAGCTGAGAGGTAATTTTCATGTAGGGTAACACCTGAGTAGTGGGGAGGTCCCCAAATAATCACCACGGAGGTGGGAGCTGAGGGTGGTTATATTGAGAGCTCCCCGCTCCAAGGGAGTTAACCCAATATAAAGCTCTCTGAGGAAGTTCCAGAAGTCCCAATGAAAATTCCGAATTTCCTAATGAAATCTAGAAACAACCCTAAACCCTAAACCCTTTTGGAACTCTTTTGGAATTGTGTTTCTAGAAGGTTGAGATCATGTGTGAAATTGTGTATCATGCCACCTTTTGCATGTGGATGGCTGAGTATAATATCCTTCATTGGTAGTAATGCAAGGAAGCTCATGGTGCATGCTATGTGGGTAACGTTAATATGTAGCCAACATGTTGGTACATGATAGATGTTTTAGAAGACCGCATATGGACTATATTACACCACCTTTCAAGGACATAAACAAGTGTGAATAATAGATGATTTCAGGAAGCTTGACACTTCTGTGGACATTGTTGTTCAAAAAATTAGACAACAAAAAATCGGTGTTCATAATCTTTTTCTTTTCAATTTTGTGAGGTAGGTGGTCTGTTGATCACCCACAAGAGGACTTCGCCAAATTTGGCTACAGGTCAGAGAGGAAAGTATAAAAATTTAGGAATCCTGGTATATTGTGGTGGCATGCTGAAACCTATTATCTAATAAATCTAGCAATTTCAGATTTTGTTTCCTCTAAAATCTGGCTAGTTTGGGCCATTTATTCCAAAAAAATCCATTGAAGAAGTCACACTGGCTTTTCATTTTGGTTGCCAAGTGGAACATATTTGCTGAAAATGAAAAATGATGAAGTTTATGAGTCATGACTTTCATATTTTTTCCCATGAAACAAGTGTAAATATGGTTTCAATTGCTTTTTATATGAGGGTAATCTTTTTAAAAAATCTAGTTTGTGGTTAAGACATTTAACATCACAATTTGAAGTGATGATATTAAACAAAATCAATTTGAAGTTATGATACTCAATGAACATCATTCTATATGAAAGTTTGACCAACCAGATTACATGCAATTGTTTCTATTTTCATGTGTTGATTTCACATTCATGAACTTAGATTGTTAATCTTCACATGAGTTGCATGTCAAAGTAATTTGTGTGCATGATTTGTTTATGTGAATCTATTAAGGTTGATAATGTTGGGCATTAAGAGATTGGGAAAATAAATATATTCACTAGTTAACATTTTCCCTAAAACCTATATTGTCTACATTGGGTATCATCAGGATACAAGTGAAGTCCCTTAAAACAAAAATTAGTATTAATAATGGTGCATTCCAATCTATACCAAAAATTCATATTAATCAACTACCACAAATGTTTACATAATTACACATTAGAAAATACGGTTTATGTTATCATTGAGAAATTAATATTTGCAAAACAATTTAGAATATGTCTATTATGCATTCACTTCCATAGATGCAATTATCTTTCATACCAATGTAACAAATCTCCATCTTCCTTCATTGACTTGAAGGATAAAGTTCTCCATACAGTCACCCTCTCTTTTACCCCCAATCCCATCTTTCAGGAGTATCCGCAAAGTAAAGAAATTTTTATTTAATCTCCGAATGAAATGTTGAAACTCAGCATTTGATACACAAGGTTCGAGAGTAATTATAGTAATTGTACAGGTAGGAGAAGTGAAAATATATGTAGCAGCAGTGGAGGCGCTCAGGAGAAAGGAAAGAGGGGATGAAACTCAGGCCCACTTTAGACGAGGGTCCGAGGTTCAATTTCCTAGGAACCAATTTGGACTGATTTGAAGTGAATTGAATCCTTGAGTTGGACTCTACCTTGGTCCCTAGCCTGATTCTTGGTTCTCCAAATCAGGAGCTCTCCTTTTAGCTCTGTTTTTTGGTCCGAACCAATTGATTTTCCCTCCAAACAGGTGCCATGTAGCTTCAGCCTCAATTTGCCACTTTTTGGTCTTGGACCCTTGTCTAAAGGCCTTGGGACCAATTAAAACTTTCGACCAATCAGACTGCTTGAATTCATTGGTCCCTGGACCTTGGACCCTTGTCTAAAGTCGCCCTCAGTTTACCACCAAAATTGGTGGAAAAACTAGTTTGGGTCTCTGTTCTTTTGTTTTGTAAAATTTCATTCCTAGTTACACATTTGATGCCCTATTATGCTGAAACTGACAGTTCTCGCCCCCTAATCATCTGACTTTACAAATAACTTTAATGTATGAGATTAAAAGCAAGACTTTAAACTAGGAATATACTAAAACTATATATACCAGCGTCAGGTCTTTGATTTTTTAGAACGGTGATCATGGATCCTAAGAACTCGCCCTGATAACTGCCGGGTCTATTCCTGTTTCGAATATCCAGGCAACACCAGTCCCAACCCTTCAATTTCTAGCTTAGTACACTCGTCCAAAGATAAAAGCAAAATGACTCTACCACCATTTAGTGTTTTTTCTTGTGGCAAATTTTCACCACTTGGGGTTATGAATCATACAAAGACCTTTTAGGGGAAAAAATGGGCAAAGGTCCCCATATTTTAAGGAAAAAAAAGCTTGAAATCTTCAGATTTAGACTTTAGGGTCTATCATGTTGCCAAGATATAGGGAGCAATCAAAGTTCATGGCAACAATGTGGCAACAACCACATGCATGATTTTACATACTCATGCAGTTGTTTTGCACAAGAGTCTGAATGTTCTGCTACAGAACCCAAAAAAACCAAATTTTATGTTCAGTAGCAAGGAGTTGAATTTGCACCAGGCGCCATTTTGAGACAATGCCAATTATTTTATAAAAAATAATTTATTTACTAGTCACCAACTTCTACGCACTATATGGCAACAATTTTTTATTTTTAAAAAAATTTAACAAAAATCTCTACCAAAATTTTGGCCAACCCTACAACAACTCAGGCATTGCACAAGGCTTGGCTTTGACCCAATGAAGAGTGAACTAGCACCCACCAGAGCACCATCTACTGGATGCCCCATTCTGACTCCAATTTGGATGGACCTGAACTGAGTTAATATCTGGTTTCACTTTGGTAACCCATCCTGTGAGAAGTAGGTGATATTACAGGTAGATAGGTAACAAAGTAGGCTGAGTATGAAGTAAGTTGATGCTTTATACTTTTCCGCATAGGTAATGGCTGTTTTTACTACCTACCTACTAACAACCCTACTGCTTGTGGGTTGTTACTAGGTAGATAAAGTAAAAAAAAGGCAACTGAGGTAACCACCATGGTTAGCTATGGAACTGGAATCAAACAGAAAACTGTTTCGTGATCACTTATCATCCATCCTTCTTGGTGCTCTGGGTGGCTGCTGGTTCACTCTGGCCCCAAACTGCTAGCTAGAGCCTTAGAGATAAGCACCCGGCATCTGAGTTAGGGCAAAAAAGAAAGTTGTTTTCCAAAGTCTGTTTTTCAAAACTCCCTGCATTTTAATTTTTAAATTTTTAAATATTTCCTATGATAATATATCATGGGAAAAAAATTAAAAATTAAAAAATTAAAAAAAAATTAAAAACAAATAAATCAGCATAGGGTCTTTATGCTCAATATAGAAGCTCTCGGCCACACGGGCTTCACTGGAATTGGGTCCACACTCGGCTCTCTTACCTTGTGCAAGCCCTTATTTCAGTAAAGCCCTTGGCCACAGACTTGCCCTACACAGTTGAATCTTGAACCCTTCAGCCAAGTACTGTACTTGAGCAGGGCCTCTACTGAAAGATTGCAGCCTTTTCTTCTTCTGTGACAGACATCTCTTGTTCTGTACAGCTGCTAATGTCATTCATCAGTGCTGCAGTAAGTCTTGTTGTCATTTGGATAAGGAGGTCCTCCTAGCATCCAACCTTGCATTCTGTGCAGCAACCAGATGGTTTTGCAAACCAATAGTTATTCAATTTGAACTCCAGGGATTAGAATTTAGAGAGAGAGAGAGAGAGAATCCCTTAAGGGACCCAACAACAAAACAAAATGTCCTACCAGACATACATTTACGTTTGATCGTATCGGTCCAAATCCAGCACTATTCCTGTTATGGGCAGGACACTAAACAGCCCCTATGAACTTTGTGGGTGTCAGTGTGGCGTCCTGCATCGCACCCACATGGTTTGACAGTGCACTACGTAGGTCAATTACATTGAGCTTTTTGCCTTCATTTTCCCTGCTTTGGCTATCACAATACCTGGTGGCAGATCGAGAAAGAATGACAACTGAGTTAAATTCCTGGTTAACCCACAACTTATTTCCGTGCAAGTAGTGTATTCCTTGCTTTCTATATTCCACATCTGCACAAGGAATTTTTTATTCTGGACTCTTGAAATTGGAGTGCACAAGGGGAGCATAATTTGTCAGGTGCGTGCAGGAAGGAAGGTGGCTGGACTTGGTTCAAGTGTCCTTTCTGATGATCATAATGACCTCACCAGACAGGTCATTCTGTGTGTGCGAATTGGCTGCACACCAGGCAGGCCAGTATGGCAGGCGCTCGTGCTAGTACGGTGAGAGAATTTTGTAATTTCCTACCTTATGGGCAGGAGGGCCCAGCATTCAGGCCCAACATACTGGCCTGTTCTTTATCATTGTGCTGGGTAATTCCCTGGCAGAGCATGGCATTACACCCTGTGACCCGAGGGTGGAGCCTGAGGTTTAGGGTTACCCCTTCTTCACATATTCATCGCTTCATGTGGATTTGCTTCATATTCATTGTAATTTTATCAACACAACTGGAAGTACTTTTTGCAATGTGCAAATCAGGATGATGTGTTTTGAAGTACCGATGACTAAAGAACCCATTGGTTGATAAGAAATGAGGTTTTTTGTGAGTGAAGAACAAGTGCATGAAAGCCTCTGTGATTACTACAACTAAGTGCATCAAAGATCATGAAGGAGGTGCCAGCAGGCAAATCTTTGGAGTCTGTTGATGAGTAATTTAGCTTATTATAAGTGAAGCTTTGGTACTTGCCTCTTTTTCCATAAGTTCTTCTGATGGCTTCTCAAAGGCTCTGTGAGAAATTTTAAGGTGGGAAGTGAAGGTGCAATGAAGAGAAAGCTGGTGGGTGAAGAAGAAGAGATGCGCAGAAAGACATGTACAGTGGTTGAGTTTTGAACAAATTCTGCTGCTTGTATCAACTACTACTCTCAATGTGATGTATGCATGAATTTTTGGTTGGCAGAATCTCTCAAATGACTGATGAAATATTTTGGAGCAGAGGGGATTAATGCTTAGGGGATTTGATTGGGTGCTATTGATTCCAGTTCATTGTGATGGGATTGATGGAATCATGCTGAAAGTGGATATTGGGGAAAGGCTATTTCATTCCCATTGAGTTGGTCAAGATCAAATTGTCGCCCTGGATCAGATGCATGCATTAAGTCCTGCAAGAAGATTTTCAATGCATGTGGTCTAGTATTTGTTCATGTGCAGATTGAATCACAGAGAGGAGAAGTGAGGTTCTGTTGATGAATGAATGTGTGAAGATTGTTCATATGTTGCTCTGTTTTGTGGGAATCAGTGGTGATATGTCAACTTTTCATTTTGAGTCTGCATATGTTCATGTGACCTTCTTTCTAGTTTAGAAACCCCTGTGCCACTCTATTTTGGCCGCACTTTATTATTTCTCTGGAAAGCTCAAGACCTTTGACCATCCTAAGTGATCATTTGGGTGTCTCTTAGGATTGCAGTAGACCAATTGTTTGTGAACATACCCATGTTGGGCTGTTCTTAGAATTAGGGACAGATACCCGTCAGTTATCAACCCAGGTATATATTCACTTACCTGCCAGTTCTCAACATGTCAAAGAACTGGCTTTTGTATACAACCAAGGTTTTTTTTAATGAAAATGTCACAAATCATCAATTCTTTAAGATTTTTGAAGTAATCAGAATTGATGGTTCTTTGATTTTGAATTTTTTCCAAAGAACCAAAACCAACGATTCCTTGATTCTGAAATAGTTAAAGAATCAAAATTGACGGTTTTTCAAAAATTCAAAGAATTGCACAACATTGGAAAATAATTCCTTGCTTTTTGTATCTCTCAGCAAACGAAAGCAAACTTGGAGTAGCTAGTAGAAACTAGAAACCTTATCAGTGTAAATGCTCCCAACATTAACACAATTGAAGTTCATCCACAACTAAGTCGCAATTGACATCTAGTTAATGGTGTGTTGGTGGGTTTTGGTTCATTCTAAGGCTATGCACATGTAATTGAGTTGCAACCAACATCCAATTGATGGTACGTTGGTGGGTGTTGGTTCACTCTAAGGCCACACACATGTAACTAAGTCACAATCAACATCAAATCGAAGGTGTGTTGGTGGGTGCTAGCTCACTTTAAGGTTGAGCACATGTAACTAAATCACATTCGACATCTAATTGATGGTGTGTTGGTGTGTGATGGTTCATTTTAATATTGTGCACATGTAAACAAATTAACCAAGTTCAATCACAAAGCTCATTGGTCACACTCAAAGATGAGTCCATATTCTTATCACTAGAAATAGCTTTTGAAATTTAACAAACGTTGTTACAATTGATTCAACTCATAAGATATGGTATAACATGCAATAATAATTGTCGATTAGGAGAAAACATGATCATAAGTGGAGCATGCATCAAGAGATGACTTCATTCCCCTTGCTATACAGACTTATGGTTGTTTTCATTCTCGTTTTAATTCTTTTTTGACCTCTTGTGCTTAGGCCACTATCGCCAATCATCTATGATCTTTTTTAGCTCCCATGATATTTATTTCTTATTATCGACAATGTGTCCATAACCTTCCAACCTACGTAAACAATTGCAACTTTTCAACGTGTTATCACACTTGTGAAGCATTCTTCATCTCTCCCACATATCCTAACCAATGCACCTATATTGTTAGTTGATTTGTCAGATGATTTTTTTGTAGTTTACAACCATCCATTCATTAACTATCCCTATTCTAGATCTCAAGCAAGATCTTAAAACTTCAAATAATAGGTGACAAAAGTTGTACACAGATTGTAGACAAATGGTAACCCTAATCCACTACACCTACCTTGTAGACAATGTTCACACATACCCTTAAACCCTTGAGATAAGTGGTGGCAACAATGGTGGAAAAATATGAGAAGGGTTTAAGATTGCCACACTATACTTCTAGTGGATGGCTTAAGGTAAAATCACCCATCATTAAACAAACATGTTTTTATTATTGAACAGTTTCCAATATTTTCATAATTCCTTAACCAAATTAAGTGATTTTGTGTAATTGGATGTGCAAATTGGAAGGCTAAAAATGTTCTTTGAGCATTAGAAGTAAAGGAGCAATGCAAAAAACCACAACAAGAAGATGAGTGATAGTTTGTTTCAATTTTTTTGAAAAAATAGCTCTAGACACCTCTTTAGTTCCAGCCCCATATTTTCCTTATTTTTAATCTATTTTGAGTGATTAAAAACTTGATGAGTGCACCAACTAGTGCTTTACAAAACTTCTTTGTATTCGAGAGGCAAAGATACAAAGATCAAAGATGTTAAGCACGAAATCCTTATCTGTTTTAAGTCACCCATCGTCGAACATTGAAGCCCTCTTACACCAAACACCCCAAATCTTGCTCATTCCTTTATCAAATTGAGAGATGTTTTTAGCATTGGAAGCACTAGGTGAAGCACTAAAAATGTTCTTTGAGCTTCAGAATCAGAGGAACAATGTGTGAGGAGTGGACCTCATTTGAATTTTTAAATGTTCGCTCACTGGCCTATCTACCCTACTATCCCTGCCTTTTATTGACAGGGGTTTTTCCCCAAGTGGTCTGTGACTGATGTGGAGGCTGAGAGACCAGGCTGACACACAAGGTTTGCCCTTGTTCAGCTTTCACCACTCAGCCAGCTATTTTCATCCTCCAATGGCTTGTTCATTGCCCTTCCAGCCACTATATTTTGTTCTTGATGGAACCAAACAGACTTGTTCTTGATCTGAGCAGATATGCATGAGCTGCACTTCGGCCTCTGAGCAGAGCCAAAGCCCGGCTGTCAGAGTGGCTGCTCTCTTTTGTTTTGGGGGTAGCTGAGTGGACATTTTCTTGAGCATGTGTGTTGCAGGCTCTCTGTGTAAATAGTGCCTTCCTTTTGCAACAATCCAGTCACCATGGCAAGAATTTTACTTAATCTGGACACAAAACCCTTTTCTCCATACAGAGGAGGGAGGGAGGGAGGACTTGAGAGACACTTCATGGATGAGGTCATGAATCCTGATGATAAGAAAACACAGCCCATGAGCAAATGATGACTGTACTTTCGCCTCCTGCAGATCCTGGATTCCTGGATAAAGATTAGAGTTATCTGGAAAGTCAGGCGATTAGGTGCCGAGAACGGCCAGTTCGGCATAATAGGGCATCAAACGTGGAACTGGGAATGAAAATTTTACCAAAAGGAAATAACTGGGACCCAAACTAGTTTTTCCACCAATTTTGGTGGTAAACTGAGTTTCATCCTGTGTTTCCTTTTTCCTGAGCGCCTGCACTGCTGCTACATTGAATATTTTCACTCCTCTTACCTGTACAACTACTATAATTACTCTCGAACCTTGTGCATTAAATGCTGAGTTTCAGCATTTCATACCCAGATTTGATAAATTTTCCTAACTTTGCGGATAACACTGAAAGATCCCCATAGGGGGTGAAAGCAGAGGAGATAGGGGGGTGAAACAAAGGGTGACTTTACGATTAACTCTATTATGGACTATTATATTCCTCAGGATCCTGCTCTCACTTCCCATTGATGTTTTTTTCGTACTTTGAACTAGATGGGGCACATGGGACTCACTTTTGAAACCATCTTGATGCTAGTTTACAATCTAGGGATGATTGTCAAGTGGGCCAAACAATTAACTATAAAGAGAGTGCCCCCACTGCTTATGCTTGTTTTTGGGGATTGCTCATCTAGAAAGTCCCCTTTTCTTTGCTTTCTGTTTGCAAGGAGGGAAGAAGTGTCATTGGGCAAGAGTGAACCAACAACAGCCACCAGCAGCTGACCATGGAGGACACACTAAGCTAAATATCAGTGTTGGTGGTCTGGTATCACCACTTTGTGATACCAGACCGAGACTGGTATCCAGTAGAGTTCTCCAAAATTTTGATACCACATGCATAATGGTGTCATAGCATTTTTAAATGTGATATATATGGCATCATATGTATAATTTGAAGGATATGAAATGGGTATGCAACGGTATCAGCGTATGCCTTATGATACCAGCAGATATAGTATATAATAAGTCTGGTATCAATGATGTGCTCACCTTGACGGATGGATGATGGATGGACAGGAAACAATTTTCCATTGGATTCTCGGTTCCTTAGCTAACCATAGTTTGTTAGCTCAGACCCTGTTTTTACTACCCTACTTACCGAAATACCCATTAGCCCATACCTATGTACTAACCATGTAGATCATCTGTTTGCATCTGCTTAGTATAGTAGCCATGTATTTTCCCTACCTGGAAACCTAGGAACCTATGCTGTAAATACAGGTGAAAACCCAACATCAACCTGAGTTAGGATTTATCCACAGCTGAGTCAGAGTATCATCCGTTAGAACCAGCAGAATCCTTTGCCTAGGGTTTAGGGTTTAGGGTTTCCAAACCTAAACAGTGACCCTAATTTTTTCAAGGCTCAGTTTGATGAACACTATGATTGTCTTGGGTGTCACCATTTGATGAGTAAAATGAGTGGAAACTTACTAAGGCATGTGAGTGAGTGTTCAAGAAATGTTGGGGGATTTTTATCATGCAATGAATTTGGGTTCAATGAACACAAATTAGGCCTTATTTTTCAATCACCAACTTTGCCTAATTAAATCAAACTAGTGTGGCCTGTGCCATTGGCCCAAGCATTACCTCGTCCTCAACTGATTTTTCCTTCCAAAACCTGGTTTTTTTGCAAATTCATTTGAATTTTCAGCGGCACAAAAAGATCTGTTGTTTACATGCGGCCAACATGAGACTTTTCCACATTATGTGCATTGTGGGCTCCAACCACATCTCTACCTTTTGTCATTGGGTGCTTTAATTGTCCAGTGGAGCTCTTTGTGAGGACTCATAGCATCTCAAGCGGTGCTCGGTATGTGATCCTGCACAGTAAAATATGATGAAGAAAATCTAAGTATGCCGGTTTGGTTGGGTCAGAAGAATGGTTTTTGGCTCCGCATAAAAACCTGCAGAAAAGAGTGTAATAAATATGATCTAACTGCTGCTCAGTTTCTGATTGGCCCATCGTAATGATTGGTCCAGGTGGTTTGCTATTAGTAGTCCTCCACCTATTTGCTGTCCCAGTTTTTTGGTGGGGTTGCAAAAGAGTACATAACTAAACTTAGATTTGAAAAGTATATGCGGAGGGTCACATACAGAGCACCACTAGAGATGCTTTCAGGAGGGTGGCAGGACCTACCACCCATCATGGGCTAAATTAGATTTTTGTTGTGCATATACAGACTTCTTGTGCTTGTCAGGTGACCAAGCTACTGGTCCCTGTGGTTCATACTTGATGGCTTCAGCATAAATTAAATAATTTTTTAATCTGCCAAAAAAATTATACATTTATTTTTTATTTGTCAAATATTTGAAGTCAAATTTTCAAAAATGTTGCTTAAGGTGTAAAAGTTTGATTTATGATTGTCGTGAAGGGATGATCCTAAATAAAGGTCCACTTAATTGCTGAAGCAATTCAAATCATTTGAAATGAACTTACCTTACAATAAGTTTATTCTTTATTATCAAAATTTTCAGAATTAAAAACCCAAGTGCTGAACCAAGAGATTTAAGTAAAATTAATTATTTGGCATTCATGTGCCAAATCCACCAAGATACTATGATAATTCCTTTTGAAAAACCCATATTGCTATCCTTTCATCTCCTCTCTATATCTGGATTCTCCAAGCATAAAATTGTACATGGCATCAATGCATCCCTTATCAACCCACCCCCGAATGAACCAACACCCACCAACAAGCCAATCCATGAAACCTTGTTCCAATTCAATTGTGGATGAACCTTTTAATACCATGTAGGCCATATTGTGCAAAAGTTGTTGGCACCCTCCATAACTACCTCCTATGCCTTCTCCCCCCCCCCCTCCCTTCCTCCCTTTTCCATCCTCCCTCCTATGTGAGAAAAATACAACAATGCAATCATCACATGTGCACTACTCCACATAGTCAACAAAGATAAATTGAGATTGATGTTATCGAGTATGAAAGTTCATAGAGCACATACCTTGTATTGATGGATATCCATCATGATGGTCAACATTGATGTAAAATTTATCCACAAAGAGCATAAGGTCATTTATGGGTTCCATCCATTTTAATGAAATTGATCCATGTAAAATAATTTTCATCCATCTAATTACATAGTTATAGGTGATGGTAATTTTTTTTCCCATTATGTTTCATGCAAGCCATACTAAACGTCATTTTATTTTTTATTTTTTAAATTCCAAAATTCCATGTATTATTTCAATTATCTTCCTTGGTTTCACACTCCTGCATGTTTTGAAGGTTCCAATAGATTCATTGACTTGATAGACATATATGTCATGCCATGAAGGTTGTTCAAAATCATATGAGACCTTGACATTGTTGATTTTTCCATGCACTTGTTTTGAAAACATGCCACCCTCTCACCCCCTCTTTCCCTTCAAGAAAAGAAACAACAACAATAAAACAATGGTTTTTCGTACTCCAAACAATAAAATGCACACATATGAACATAATGTTAAATTTTTAAATGATATATATGATAATTATTGATAATATTAAACAAATATTAAACAAACTTTGACAATGACTATTGTTGATGAAACATCGTAAAGGAAGAAAACATTATCTAGGGATTGGTATTCATCACAATGCAAGTCGTTTTTGAATTATGATGTCATCTATGAGTATATTTGAAAATTCCCAAGGTAATTAGGTGATAGCTTTCCCTTACAACTTTCAATAATTCATTAACTTTTTCTTTGTCCAATTGTAACCAACCTTGCCATAGCAATTAAAATGTGGTGTGCATTGATCACCAATCATGTGAATAAATGGAACTTAACAAAACTAATCTCAAACATAGCAACCATTGAGTAGTTTGATGATGGAAAATTTATTATATTGTTAAGGGGTAGTTCAACGCAAGTTTGTCAAATAATTAATTAATTTTGAATTTTTCATTTTGAGAAATAGCATGTTTCAAAATATTCTTCATTAATCTTCCAAAAAAAATTTCTATGATTTTTTTAATTTCAACATTTGTATAAATAACATGGTCAATGTTGAAACTGCAAAGGCACGCAATAACATGCATTGTGTTTACATTGAGGTGAATGGGGCTTCTTGGAAACAAAAGACATCATTTAAATGATTGTATATTTAAGATTGTGAAAAAATGAATTATTGGGTTTGTGTCATTATTGGGGGGGAATTTATAGCCACTTATCAACATCCCATTAGACCTTATGATATTCAATACATTTCTTTGGAAAATTTATCATCTAGATAGTTAGATCTAGCCATTTTCCCATTTGTTAGTTTAAAGAAATCATTAAATGAACCATTGAATAGATTTAGAAATTGCAAGATTTTTCATCACATCTTGTTGTTTTCACCAATAAAACTTAGGAACTATTATGGGGGTCACCGTTGTTGAATGCCCCAATTGTTATTTTGATTGATTTTCCTTTTTTCTTTGCCACCAAAGCTTATCGTTGGGGTTATTGTTCATACAATCTTTCATGAATTGAGATTGTGAACAAGTTCTTAATTTAATATGTTAGATTATACATTGGTCACAATTTGAGTAGGAACGGGTTGGAGAAGAAATTAAATCAACTTTAGCAAGCTAGTTGTTGTTGCAAATCATGTTTTGAAATATTCAGAATTCATGATCACTTATGAACATTTGAAGATGTCACACACAAATCTTTGTTTCAAGGTCAATGGTTACTATACAATGTAGAATTCTAAAATTGTTGGGATTTGATATTTCTAAGGTTTATGTTTACAATGTAATGTGCATCAAACAACTCACAAAGTGACGTGCTCCCAAGTCCATAGTTAATCCTTAGTTAGTCCCAAATTGGGGCTAAGTTACTCAAGTTGCGGAATTGTGGGGGACTCAGGGCACGCTCCCAGCTTTCAGCATTAAAAGTGGTACAAGGGCGTGTTGAAGCTTCGGAATGGGACTAGGAAGAGTGACAAGTTATTCACTTACTTGAACCTGCATCAAAACCAACCAACAAGTTTATTAGATCATTTTTTGGAGCACCCTTGGTGCTAAGACAAGCCACAGGCAACTCTAGACTCACATGACTCACCATGACCCAAACTCGAGGGAAGCCACCACCTTCCCCCATATAGTATACTCTATGCCGCGCCGCGGCACACACATCCGAATAGCATTTTGTCCCGGGACTCCCAAGGAGGAGTCCCAAAATTGTCCCGGTTTGGACTGCGGAGACTTTGTGAGATCATA
>Ga0116231_10006247_pt1 | contig 22883 bp, 21 predicted proteins | sample S1TSphgellanicum_2_FD_89695 | JGI IMG/M metagenome (GOLD analysis project Ga0116231, IMG submission 89695) | Host-associated microbial communities from peat moss isolated from Minnesota, USA - S1T2_Fd - Sphagnum magellanicum MG | ecosystem: Host-associated > Plants > Peat moss > Unclassified...
GAGGCTGCCCCAAATGTAGAAGTTGCGGGGGCAGCAGAGGATGAGGATTTGGAAGCCACTCATGGCAAGCAGGCTCTGCAGAAGGGCCGGCTCAGGTACTATGGTAAGCAACAGCAGCTAGAGCTAGTCTTGGCTGCTCAGGAGTTGTCTGGGTTCAGTCATCATGAAGTTAATATGACGGAATTGGGGAAGGAAGAAGACTGTGGAATGGGAACGGAATGCACTGACATCTGGGATGATACGACCTGTCTGGTGTTGCTGAAGGAAGGGATGCTACCAGACACATGTGACCTCGAGGAAGGCAAGAGGGCGAGAAGACAAGCAAGTAACTACTGCTGGAGGGAGCAGAGGCTTTACTTCAAGGGACTGTATGTACCCAAGCCTGAGGAAAGAATACCACTGGTAGTTCAGATGCATCAAGATTTGGGGCACTTTGGAGAACATAGGATGTCGGTTGAAATCTATAGAAGGTATTTCTGGCACAGTAGGACTGAGGATGTTTGATCAGTCATCAAAACATGCCAGCATTGTTAGCTGGTAGGGAGTGAGGGCAGCATTCGCTCTGGGGATGAGCAGCTCAAGAGTATTCCAATCTGCGACTTGTTCCATAGGGTCGCTATGGACACTACAGGACCACTGCCTGAAACTAAGTCAGGAAACAAGTACATCCTGGTGGCCATTGACCATTATTCCAAGTGGTGTGAGGCGAAAGCAGTTGCTGATCATGGTGCCAAAACTACGGCCAGATTCCTGGAAGATGACATTATCTGCAGGTATGGGGTCCCCAAGTTTGTGCTTATTGACAATGGTGGAGAATGGGCTGCAGAATTCAATTTGATGTGCAAGGACTACGGGATCCAGCATCAGCGCATTACACCTCAGTGGCCTCAATGCAATGGGATGGCGGAGCGCATTATCAAGACCATCAAGCACGGCATCATAGTCCTTGCTGTAACACCAAGGAGTGTGGATTGTTACGATGAACAGCTGGCTAAGATTTTGTTTGGGTACCGATGTGGAATCCAAGCTAACACAAAATTCTCACCTTTCATGATCCTCACTGGTCGGACCCCGCGTCTTAGGGCAGACAATTATCTAGACGTTCTGACCACCGTAACCAATGATAGTGATGATGTGGAAGTTGCTGCAGCACACTTCGTGCAGAAGATGGAGCTTATTGCAAGCATCCATGAAGACGTCTTGCTCAATGTGGAGCAAGCACAAAAGAAACAGAGAAAGGCCTATGTAGTCAGGAAAGGTAAGCACCTATTTGAGGGTCTGATTGCAGGGGAGACAATGGTGAGGATGAAGAAGCCAAGAAAGAAACGAGCATCGGCTGCAAGCTAGGAAGGCCCATACCAATTCATTGGGCATACTGATGGGAAAGGCAACTTCGACTTTGAGGAGGGATGTCGAATCTGTACCATCCAGGATGCTAATGGAAACCAGTGGGAGAGAGCCCGAAGGGACCTTCAGATCTATCACGTTCCACCAAACTAAGAGAAGCTGAGGGACTTAGCTCTTCAAGAACGGAGGGGTTACATATGTAACGTGAAAATGGGTGGCTCATAGTGTGAACACATTAGGGACTTGAGCTTTGCTATGAGTATAATTAGTTGTCCTGATTTTTGGCGGCGGATAACTCTCCGTGACGGCTGCATGGGGATGCATGGAAGGTCTGTGTTTGGGGTGTGAAGGAAGGTGTACAGGGCAATGGCGGCGCGAATGATGAGGATGTGTGGTGGTGCTTTGATGGGCCGAAAAGAGCAGGAAGGACTAGGCAGAACGACAAGATGGGGGAGGCAAACAAGAGGCAGGAGGATTTGGGGAGCGAACATCTTTTTGTTTTTGGCATGGGAGAACAGAGAGCTGGGGATTTTTTGGAGAAGGGAGGAGAGCCTAGAGGATTGCTAGTTGCTGATTATCTTCCGCTGCGTTAGCAACTACTGGACGGCAGCTCCTTGATCTGAGGGGAGGAGAACAAATGAAGGTTGGGTGTGGAGGAAGGAAAGGGACAGAAGGTGATTTGAGTCTGTAGAATCGGACGTCAAAGTGATGTTAGTAGGAATACTGGTAGTGTGTCTTTGCAAGCACTGGATGTGTGCCTGCCTTTGGGAATTAGCAGAGCTAAGGGTGTAGAAGCTATGGACTTTGATTAGGAAATTATAAGTCTGTCTATACCAGACAAGGGGAATCACCCACATTCTGTCAAAGGGAATTCAACAGCAGTTGTGAGGGTGTTCTTGAGCCTTCCTTTTTGGTTACACCACCTTTGCAATGAACAACACCAATAATTTTGATGATAGGAGCCACAATAACCAAAATGGGTGATGAACAACCACCAGATTAAAATAAATTTACTTTGAATGATTGGAGGAATTTGGCAACAAGACCCCCCCCAAGGAGAAGTTTCCGATCTAATAGAAAACATATTTATTGATAATTGGACACCACATGGCAGACTCCCTAAAGGTTACATATTGTTTAACAACGATAATGGGAATTTTACAAATATGTGTTTTTGCATTAGTTTTTATGATTGAAATTTTAATCAAAATAAATAAAGGACAAAATTGTCCCTAATCAAATTGAACCAAATATTTATTCCAAAATTTTGACTTTATTATTATTAAATGATTGTTTGAAATTACTAAGATGACTAAATTTACTAATTGACGTCATTGTTTGAAATGATTAAGATGATTGAAATTATTAATTGATGTAACCATATTAATTTAATTACATGTTATTAATATATTTAAAATTTTAAAAGTTAATTTAAAAATCCAATTTGAATTAATAGACAAATCCAAAGGTGCATTTGACCTTTGATTATATTCTTGATTTTTTTTCAATGTTTCGCAATTGGGGTTCATCACAATGATATCACAAACACAACATGCCCAATGTGGGGTTTGAACCTTCACCTCCTCAGCCACAACCCAAGGCCTAAATACCTTCCAACCACCACATCACATGGTGATATGATTAGTTATTGCAAAATTTATAAACACATTTTCTTTTTTAATATCATGCACTATAAGTTTATTATATACAATTAAATAATTTCATGATGAAATTGTTTACACATGTACATCTTTAATATCATAATTCAATTTAATTCCCTTTTAATTTCAAAACTAAAATTTATTTAAATCATCATTTAATTGAATTTCGTACTTTCTAAAATTCCAAATGGTGAAACCTTGCATTCATTTTTATATTTTCATGTGGGAAAATTTTCAAAAATTTTATTTTTATTAAATTAAAAAAAATCTTACCATGTAATTAATTTCACTTCTGAAATTGCATAATTAAAATTCATTTCCTTTAATTTTTAAAGAGAAAATTTGTAACATTTATAAAAAAAATTAAATTAAAAATTTGAAAAAATTGCACTACTTCAAATTTCAAATTTACACTAATTATTATTTTAAAATAAAATTTTAAAATAATAATTTCAGGTTGACTTTCCATTTTTTCACATATCGTTTTGTTATATTTCAAATGTTATTCCTTATTGTTTTAAGTGAAGGATTAAAAATGAAAAATTATATTTTTAATTATATTTATTTTTTTGGTAATGATTTTCTTTAAAATAAAAATTTTCAATTTTATTTTAGTATTGCCACATCATAAAAAGTAACATCACAATCATAATCAATAGTATCTAAATGATTAATTTTTGCCACATTAATCAAATTAAAAATTCCACATGAGTGCCACATATGACACATGTTCAACATATTGTCTATTTTGATTAAATAGCTATTTTTTAATTTTAAAAAATAATTAAATTTTATTTTTATCAAATTAGACAAATATATTTGACTTTAGAATCCTTTTAATCATAATACTACTAGCAAAAAAACCATATTTTTGTAATAGCGTGATCCTCTTAGAAGCGGTAATGGCCCACCCAGAGGCGATAGCGAACCTACTAAAATAGGTTGTCATGAAGGTGGTTTAATGGACCTTTTAGTGGTAAAGGTGGACCCCTTAATAGCAATGGACCATATAAAAGAGGAAGGCATATTTGAAGAGGTACCGCACCTACCAAAGGACCTTGGATGGGATCTTCATAGAATCCATGGTACAATAATACCTTTTTTAAGTTCGGCATCTCGATGCTAAATAATGATTTTATTTTGAAAATTTGATTTTAATGCAAATTTGTTTTTGAATTTTTTACGAAAGGATATTTAAAATTTTAAAAATCCACATGTTCTGCATCACCAATGTTTTGCGCAAAGGTTTTACATCACAACACATGTTTTGATCCCAAAACCCCCCCTTAAAAAATATTGCATTAATCACTAGCATACCATCAAGCACTAAATAGCAGGGTTTATTTATTTTATTTATTACATACACAAAGTCAAAAAGGGAAAAAAATTAAAAACCATCTGGCAAAATAATGCAATTCCCCACAGGGCTACATTATCAAACCCATAAAAAACTCCAATAAACAAATTTTGGCTTCAATAAACAATAGTTTTTTATTTTCAATAGGAACGGACCTTAATTTTTTTAATTTCGGCACTTAAAAATAATACAATTTTTGCTGAACCTAAAAAGGTACTATGGTATTCACCATGGTATTTAATACATGTTATCCTTACTCCTATTGCCCATTATAGTGGAAAATCATTACCCTATCCCATTTAAAATCTAGGGACTAACTTCTATGCCAAATGTAAAAATATTCAAGAAAGCCATTCAAGCCAATGGGAAAAAAAAACATGTTGATACAAGGTGAAAACACACTGTGGGCAGGGTGGGGGGGGCAAGATTGTTGTCACACTATACTAGTTTTGAGGGGTCCCATGTTTGAACTTTAACCATGTCATTATCATAAAGGATTTTCATAATGTTTTTACATATTATGGTAGGTCAAAACCCAAAGAAGTCAAATGCCAAAGAAACTACACTTTTTTATTTCATATGATGTGACGTTGGAATATATTTGTGCCAAAAATATATACATCATGGTGTACTAAAAAAATGAAAATATACTTAAGAAGGGATTGAAATGATTTTTTGGCTTTATGAAATTTATAATATCTACTACCAAAATTCTTGATTCCATATGATTGAAATAATTTTTTCGACCATGTGAAAAGTTTGATAATTATCATATCACAAATTGATGTTTTTCATGGTGATGACCATAAGTATGTGGTAAATTAACATTTTGACAAACAATCACTTTCAAATGGAAGATGACAAGATATGTGAAGTGGGCCATTTTTTAAATTTTCATTTCAAACCTAAACTTAATGTAGTCCAAAAAAAAAACAGGTTCTATTATACTGCATATGCCCATTATTCCTTGAATTTAATCTTTTAAGTTTTTTCAAATAATATTAATTAATATAAATATTAAGCTTAAACATTAAAAATGAAACCCAAAATTAAATGCAACACATTTTGCAAATGTATATTTTATGCACATGTCATGAAATTGCCCAAGTTAGCCCCTCTGTAATGTGCTTTCACCCTATAATCATTATTTTTTTCACTTTGAAAAATCTGTAATTTTAAAATGGGGAGAAAATTTCATGTAATTTCACCTAGATTACAATTTTAAGAATTAAAAATAAATTTTTGCAATAAATATAGGACCATTCAAATTGATGAACAAGTCTAGATGTCCTTTAAGGTGATCAAATAGGTTACAAATGAGAAAATAGAGGTATATCATGAATGTATATTAAAGCTTGTTAATTGACTTCAACATAAGGCATATGGCAACTTGCTCACTACATTTTTCAAAGTCAGCATGTTAGTACCTTAATTGAAAGTTGCCATTGCAGGGATGAAAAGGGATACCATGTTTGAACACAAAGAAATTACTTTCACCTATGAGGAGAACATGAGTGATGTAAATGACTACCGAAAATTGTTTAAACTACTTATAAAACCAAAAAAATCAATTGATCCAAAAAGGGCAAACTTGTATGGAGCTACTTCCATAAAACATGGCATATTAAGGAGCAATGCCACTCAAATTTATAAAACCTTGACAACAAGTTGAAGGAAAAGAAGGAGGTTACGATGAATGAAATTTTTACACAACAAATGAAGGGAACAAAAAATCAATCCAATAAAGAGGGCAATTCAAATCTAGGTAGTAAAGGTGGTCTAATAATCTATTGTTGTTTCATTTGTGGCTCAATTGAACATAAGATCTATGATTGGTTTCATAGATAAATAACATAATAGATGTTCAAGGAAAAAACCTCAACTACAAATATAAAGGAGGATGTTGTCAACATGGATTTAATAGTTACCACTACAAATAAACTACTGGAAAGTTTGGCACCTTTCAAAGACAAGGAGCCTTGAAAAGCCAAGATTACCATTAATTAGAATGAAGAGGAGAAGTTGTAAAATCTTTTGAAGTTGCCATTCAACAAATATAGGACAAAGGAGCCTTCTTTGGCACTAAGCAACTTAAAAACACCAATGGCACCAATACCTTGTTAGGTGCAAAAGTGATTATCAAAAATTTTACTACTAGAAGAGGAGCTATTTGAAATGAAGATGCATCAACAAGTTTGGTAACATTAAAAAATGCCATTATGGAATAGAGGACATGAAATGAACATTATCATTAAAAACTTCAAGAAAGAAATTGGGGTTACCCATCCCTAGAACAATTCCTTACACATTGAGGATGACAAATTAGACCATGACAAGACTAATAAGGTTTTGATTAACAACTTGAAAATCCACATTCATGGAATTCCATGCATTAGTACCTTTATAATGATGAACATTGTATTGGATGATAATTATTCCATGTTATCGGGGGACATCCATGGTTGCATAATGCTAGGGGTTATTCACGATTGGGGTAACAACTTGATCACCATATTTGAAAGCAATGGGATAGTGCGCACCATAGTTGTTACTAATCACTTAATTGACAATAATACCAAGTGACTAGGAGTGCTACTTTGTTATGACTTTGTCAATGGAATGAATGATAAAAAAAGGATGTTCTTTTAGAAGTAAAACCAATTTGTTCATATTTAGGACTATCACATTACTATAACCAAAAAACATGACTACCACAATAATTAGTTTAGAATTCCAATAATAATGATCTCACTTGCAATTTTCCACATACCCTAGGTGAAATTCTTGTAGATGCAACTCTTGTTAGAATTAAGGTGAAGGATTTTGAAATAGCTAGGTGGACCTTACTAAAAGAGATCCATGTCAAAAATTGGAACTTGGGAATTAAGGTAGAACCCCAAATGATGAAAACCAATGCAGATGTTGATTCCCAAATAATTCAAAAGGCATAAAAGTTATTAAAGGAGTACAAGGATGTTTTTGCATGCACCTACAAGGATCTAAAAAGGATACCTCCACACATAACTTAACATTAGATTGAACTGAATACCATTATTCCACCAACCCATTAGGCTAAGTAGAAATGAATTAATTTTAATTATGTAGTAACGATAAAATATGATTTTGGCAAACCACTTGTTGCAAGTGTCATAGCCTCAATTTAGGAAGCTATTTGGCTTTCTCCAATTATAATGGTACCAAGAATGGGAAGTTGAAGAATTGTGTGGATTTTTGAAAACTTGATGCAATTATGAAAAATGATACATATATTTTGCCTTTTATGAAGGAGGTTTTGGACATGGTGGCTGGTCATGAGGTATATTCCTTTTTTGATGGAATCTTTTTATTACGACCAAATCATGATAACCCCAAAGGACAAATATAAGGCATTTTCCATCACAACTTGGGGAGCTTTTGTATGGTTGGTCATGGCATTTGGATTGAAAAAAACTCCATTAACATACCAAAGGGTGGGCAATTGGTTTTTTCATAATAAAGTTTGGCATGTTCATGAAGTTTTTTCTATATGATTTTAGTGTTTTTAATGACCTAAAAACACATTTAAACAAATTGAAAAATGTCAAAAATTTGGTATTAGATTTAACCTTAAAAAATGCATGTTTTTGGTGTATTTTAGTGTGATTTTAGGTTACATTATATCCAAAGAAGGTAAATTACCAAATCCCAAAAAAAATTCTACAATTGTCAACATGCCACCTCTAGAAACTCCTAAGGACATCCAAGTCTTCAACAATATGGCTCAATTCTACTTTTGCTTCATTCAGAATTTTGTTTTCATTTGATCATGACCCCAATCATTAAGTTTCTGAGGAAAGTCAAGGTATTTAATTGGACTCCAAAATGTCAAATTACATGGGAGAGAAAATGTCAAAAAATAGGTACATGGATGCCCCAATCTTGATTACTCCAAAGTGGGATTTGGAATTTCACATACACATAGATGCCTCCAATTTTGTAGTGGGAGCTACGTTGGCCTAGAATCATATCAAAAAATGTGTTCAACCCATTGCTTATGTTTCATGTCTTCTCACCAACGTAGAGAAGAATTACACTACTACCAAAAGGGAGGCTCTAGCTATGGTTTATGTTTTGAATAAATTTCAACATTACTTGTTGAAAAACAAACTTATTTTCTATGTGGACCACATGGCTTGTATTTGATCAAGAAACCTTATCTTTTTGGTAAAATAACAAGATGGTTACTTTTTTTTCTTGGAGTAAACTTTTTTGGTAGTCTATAAACCAAGATGGTTCCATTTCATAATTAATGTTTTATCTAAACTACTAACATTACCAAAATTTCAAGAGTTCAAGACAAATGATAAATGCTTCTCTATTTCTTTGGCAACCTCTTGGACTATACATGAAATTCATAATTATATCATAACCAAAGACTTTCTAGTGCAATTTTCATAAGAATATAATAAATTGGCTTTCAAAGCATTACCTTTCATTTTGTTACAGGGCCAATTATATAAACAAGGACATGATTTGGTGATGAAAAGATGTTTGCATGGAGACCAAGATTCCCATTGTGCTACAAGAAATGCATTAAGGTGTGAGAGGTGGACATTTTTTCTGCAAACATCTATAGTAGAATTATTTTGGATGCCAAATATTGGTGGCCAACTTTGCATAAAGACATTATGTGATATTGTTAGTCTTGTGATGACTGTTGGTGTATTAAAAATTTGGTAAGCACAAATATGGCCAAATTGGCAACCACATTGCTAGTAGAACCCTTTGTGCAATGGGGGTTAGACTTTATTGGCCTAATCAAGCCTATTGGTAGGTCTACCAAAAATAGGTAATTTTGGTCATTATCAATTATGCTATCAAATGGGTGGAAGCCAAAGCATTTAGGATCAATACGATTATAGTCACAACCAAATTCATTTATGAATTTATCCCTATTAAATTTGGATGCCCATTCACATTGGTGAATGATCAAGGTGTGCATTCATCAAATCAACAATTGAAATTCTTACCACCCATTTCTTGATGAAATACACAAATTCAAAACATATTATCCACAAGGAAATGGCTAGGAAAAATTGATAAACAAGGTGATTGGAATATTATTAACCAAGTTGGTTAATGAAAAAGGTCAAATTGGGATGAACATCTCCATACCATCCTTTATGCCTATAGTTGGACAACATTTAAAGTTACAACATGCCACATGCTCCATTTGAATTGGTCTATGGACTTCATCCCATGATGCATGTTGAATATTTGCTAACCACCATATATTTGCCTATCCAAAGATTTTTTTATATTCAAAGTCTTGACTAACAAAATGTTAAAATTGGAGAAGTTGGATGAGTATAGGCAAGAAGTAGTTGAGATTACATGACAATGGCAATGGAACCATGTTCTTTGGCTACAAGAACATTATAAAAATAAGTCTTCCATGGGGCATGATGTCTTGTGGTTTCCAAAGGCTAGGAAAACCCACATGGATTTTTTTTTTAAATAGTGGTTTGGTCCATACTAGATTCATTATTGTTTACCCAATAACATTGTTTTGTTAGTTACTTACGATGGACAAGTTTGATCCCAGGCCCATCATGGTCAACATCGATAAGTTGAAACCTTACATGTTTTTGGATTTAGTTCCCAAAGGGTTAGAAGTTCAAATACAAGGGGGAAAGGATGGTATAACTGAGACATCACATTAAACATTTTCAACTTATCATTACAAGAAGATTCAACCAATTTTTACATATTGGAAAAAGTATCCACACAAGTTATGGAAAATAGTTTGGTAGAACCAAAAGTTTTTATCAATTCGACAACACCAAAATTAGATGCTAACAATTTAATAGATCAAAAATACCAAGTACAAAATCTTATATCAATTCAACTGAATCATGTAATTATATTACACCAATCCCAAATGATTATAATTGACAATTGCACATTTTCCAACCTTTAAAATTTTTGTGGAATTTGATAAGATTTCATCCATTGCCAAGTTCTTAAATGGGAATTCAAGGTATTCAATGGAATCCATTTCAATCCAAAGGAATCCAACAAGATTTTGGTTGGATGCTTCCAACTTTTGAATCCAACGCTTAAAATCCAAAGTGCATGGCTTTTCATTGAAACAATGCCCATGCATAATCACAAAATGTCAACTATCTTGGTGTGATTGTTTGGTATCCAAGGGTGAACCGACCAACATTAGGCCATTTTTGAATTGTGATCTCTACCCTTACCAACTCCTCTAAGAAAGGAACCATCCCACTTTTTTTTTTTCTTGCTAATTTTTTATGTTTGTCTTTGCATTCTAGATTTTTGTTGTTTTTTTCTAGTTTGTGTGGGAACACCATTAGGGGGAGTGCGAGCAAGGAGTAGGCATAGAAGATAGGTAAAGATTTGGCAAAAACTAAAGGAGATTGAAGAAGGATAAAGAGTACCAAAATTGGAAAGATGACCACCAAAACTGGAAATGGAGAGGTAGAAGACAATAAATATGGTAGTGAGCCTCTTCGAGAAGGCAAAGGTAGTTTTCATTGAAATGGAAAATTTTAGAAGTGGATAGTTAGTAAGGATGTTAAATGGACCAAACAAATTGGTACTTTTGGTCTCATTAGTGTGCAGTTGGGGCATGTATGCCCATTAGTGAAGGTCTACAATTGATAGTTTGGTTCAATCCATAATTGATAGAATCAATAGTGCAAGGTGTTATATATGGTATTTATTACCAAAATAATCATGTGTGAGATGGTGTGTTTGCCATAGGCTAAAATCAACAAACCACCACTAATTAAATAAATAATTAAATGTAGCAAAAATGTGCATTAGGATGATGCCCATGGATGCAATAATGCAAAAGGAAAGTTGGAAAGTTTCCCAATTGAAGATGAAATACATGGTGTAGATGTTGGGATTCATTCAGACAATTGGTTGAAAGGAAGTTGCAACACATATGTGAGCAACAAGTACTTTGAGTATCATCACACACATTCATATTTATAAATTTGAAAAAAAGAAACTTAGTCATGACATTTTGAATGAGATTGTTAAACCAAATCAAAACAAAAATTATAAAAATAAGTATAGTAATACGTTGTAACCTTGTGAATTTTGCTTGCATGATATTAGACCCATCATTCTCCTCCTAAATAACAATAGCTAGTTTCCATTACTCCCTTGTGACTTCATGAATGTTTTGATAGTGAGTGTAGATGCAAGTATATTACGTTGTTCATATAATGGCTTACATTGAATAAACATAGAATGTAGTGTTTGAGGCCTCAAACACCTTAAAGATATCCTTAAGCACACCATTTGTGAATATTGGGATTTTGGGTATGTGATAGAAAACTTGGAGCACTTGGGACTGTTTTTCTGAGAAGTAAATGAAATAATTAGGAAATGGGAATAGAAGTTCTGAGGACAAATGCTGCAACAAACCACAACAGAATGTTAAAATTTAATGTGCAATATCAGCTTATATCACATTGTTGGCAAGGCCAATTATGCAACATTCAAAGTTTGAAAAAAACTAGTTGAACAACAAGACCTCTCAATACCATGATTCTCACCACAAGTTTCAAACGATCAAGGGAAGGAGCAAGTTACACTAGTGTTATCATCTCTCTAAGATTATATAGATTACCACATTCTTAATGCACTGAGTTTGAGAGATACAAGTTGAATGAAATTCAGCAACACATCCACTGCAAACCAGTACTTGCAAGAGAAAACTAGCACCCAATTGGGACAAATTTGGCAACAATCATCAGAAGCCCTCTCAGAATCTATTCTTCAGAAGACACCATCTTCAACTGCAAGGAGAAGTCTGCTGAATGGCAAAAGAAGCTGGATCACTACTATGGTCACATATCCCATACTTGCATGTTGTATTGAGAAATTCTTGGGGTGCACCACATGGCTTTGTTTGGCAAGGACAATACACGGTGATACAGAATTGAAATTATATGTCAAGCATTCATTTGAAGTTTTGTCTCCACAATTTCTCATGAACGCAAGAGTTTGCTGAGGTTGTGATAGATTACTGATCACCTGCAAATAAACATGAAAAAAGTTGTTTAGCTCATTGATGATGATTAGTTTTCAACATCTGCAGAATTCTACAGAGTAGATTCTGAGCATGCTCCATTGAACCAGCAGCTGAATGTGACAAACTTCTCATTCAGAAGACTGGGAAAGAACCAGCACCCATTTCAGTTGTTGGGATCAAGATTTTCTTCGTTTGTCAGCTGAGTTTTTCCAAGTTGGAAGAGGATTTGAATCCTATAATTTTTGTCTTGTGGGTTCTTACACTCTAAAGTTTTTGTATTTCAACTCAACCTTGAAACAACATTTCATGCCTGAACTCATTTCAAACCATTTTGTCAACCTTAAACTGAAATTTTAACTGTGGAATGTTATAAACAATCAATCTCTGTGAAAAATCGAGCAGTGTTATGTGGGTTTGTTGTATAACTCTTTTTTTTGTCAAATTATTGTTTTGCCTTTTGAAAAATCCAATAAGAGCAGAAATGGGGGAACTCTTGCTTTGAGAAGGCACCTCTGTTTGATTTACAAGAGAGTTAAGCTTCAAAACTGCTTGTTGTGAGTCTAACACTATCTTGTTTCTCAATGCTTTGGTTTTTGCAGACAAACAGATCCAAGATTCCACTCGGAACTATGGGGTGGGCAATGTGGGACTGAGAAAAGTAGTAACTTAGGTGCTGTGCTGCAATTGAGAAGATTTGGAGATCACCCAATCACACAAATGACCCAGCCAGTTCTTTCATTGCCTCAGTCCTGTTCTGAAATGGGTCATGGGGGATGATGACTGAGTTGCAGTTGGAGACATTGCAATTGATTACCTCCCACCCTCCCTTTGATGAGGAGTACAAACCTCCCAAAAAAAAAGAAAAGCTTTTCAAGCTCATCCTGTCAGCATAACAGAGTTGGTACAAGAATTGGTGAGGATTCAGGAAGTAGTTTTTTGCAGATGGATCAAACCATCAAAAACCTCCTACAATAATTCCCCTCTCAGACAAGATCCAGCACAAGAACCCATGATAACTCTATCTGGCACCCTCCCAATTTGACCTGGCCAACATCAAGCTATCACATAAAATTTGTTGTAAGGATTGAAAATAGTTTTCCTTTTTCTTTCTTTTTTCGTTGGAAATTTTTGGACTCAGAACTTTTTCTTTTTTAAAAAGCTGGAATTTTCTGTTCCAAGGTCTATGGTAATTTTATTTTTTAAAGCAGGGAAATTTTGGTTTTTGAAGAGAATGTTGGCAGTTTTCAACCACCCTTAAAAAGTGTGTGGCCACTTTGTTGCTGTTTGCAAAAAACTTTCTAAAACAGTTTTCTAAAACTCATCATCAACAAACATATGCCAAATCTACCTCAGGATCAGATTCTTTTTTAGTTTTGGTGCGAAATTTCACTGAAATGCAAAAATGAAAGTAAAAAAGGGAATATTCTGTTGCAATATTCTCATTTTTCAGAAATTGTTTTCCAAATTGCAAGGCGAAAAAAAAATTGTTTTGGCAAAAAAAAAAAAAAAAACACATTTTGGCACATTTGGAGTCTGGACACTGATTTTAGTTTGATAGCATTTTAAAAACTATCTTTTTTTACTATAGAGACAGGTTTGAAAAGCCTGTTGTTGCCATTTACTTGGGATGCTAGCCAATATTCACACAACATCAGAAAATTGAAAAAAAAATCACTGCTTGGGATGCTTGTGGCTTACTATTATTTCAGAAAATTGAGAAAAAAATAAATAATTAAAGATAAATAAAAAGCAACTGATTCAAAATAGTGGATTTTTATCCTCACCAATTTTGATCCTTGACTGCTGGCCAACAGGCAAACTGATCAAACCACAGGACAAAATGTTAACTGCTTCAAGGACAGAACAACAACAACTTCCAGATCAGTCAAGACTGTCTGTCCACCAGACTTGGAAGTTGGAAGAGTTGCTTGTGATTTACCTACATGTTGGAACTTCTGACATTATTTTGTCCAATATTTGATGCAAACCCTGCTCTCTGTTCTGGCAACCCACAAAGCAAGCAAGCAAGCAAGCAAGCAAGTTAGTTTGTCAGTGGCAGATCACATGTCTGTGTAGGTATGCAGTTAGTTGCCTTACACTATTTCTTAAGCAGTCAACTCCACCACATTCTACCTTATTATTGGAGTCCTGAATTGGGGGGGAATGAATGACCAAAAAACTCCCCCTGACATACTATACTCTCCCCCACCACAAGCTCCTTACCTTTTTTTTTGCACATTCAACACACTAAAGGGCCTGACAAACACCTCCCAATATAGAAAGAAAGAAAGAACTCTCCCAATTATGTGACCTGATGGATGAGTCTTATATAACAACCCTAATTGATATATGTTTAGGTGGACTAGGGTAAAGGCCCCAATGTAAAGCATGGTTCCCTAGATAAGGGAAATAAATGGCCCTTTATTAAGGGAATGTCTCCTTACAAAGAGAAACATTGGAGTATGAGTTTTACTGGACTTATATGACCCAAATCTTGTTTCCAATCTGTCTACCCCATTTTTATTGCCATTTTTTGCATTCTTGGGACAGATTTAGAGTTAGTCAAAATGATATTGACAAGTGGTAGGTTTTCACACCTTTACCTTACACATACGTAGGTCACAAGGTTGAGGAGGGGGAGTGTTTTTATGCATCTTGGCCCTACCTACCAACTAAGAACCAACTCCCCCCCCTTTTCACCCACCTACTTACTAGATCCACACCCCCTTTTCCCACTTAAACTTGTCACATCATTCTTACCTACATACCCTCCCTCCTACCTACCTACCCAACACCTACATTACGTCAACGACAACCAATGAAAATAATTCAAATGTAGGTATTGCATTCAGTCGGTTAGTAATAAATTAAACATATTTAGGCTTCCTGTGCAGGTATTGCACTTGTGGGCTCTTCCTACTGTCAATGTCCCCATGAGCCTCCACTTTGCACCATTTATTGCATATTGTACATGACATAATTAAATCATTTAATGCCTTGGGTTTATATATATATATATATATATATAATGGATCAAAGGAGGATTTAGGGTTAAGTAGATGTCACAAACATTTATGACCTTTGCAAAAACATTATTTTTGATATTAATTAAATTCAAGGTTAAGTTTATTTAGGAGGGAAAAGTCATGAACTATATATTGAACAAATGAAACTCATTTCTTCTCTTTTGAAGGGGACTGGAGACTCAAATTGGAAGGTAAGAGATAAAGATTTTTTTTTAACTTGTTAAATTTTTTTATTTTTTTAGCTTTGATTTTTAATTCATAATTAGTTAAACTAAATTTATTTTTGTATAGTTCTAAGGTTAAGTGTAAGGTTTTGTAGTTGGGGTTGAAGCTCTTTTGAAAATGGTACATGTTTGGGGTTTAGTCTATAACAATACTTAGGGGTTTTTAAAAAAAAATTGGAATTATGGTTTGATCTAGGGTTGGAAAGTTTTGCAAGGATATTTTCATCACCTTGGACCATCAAATTAAAGGTATTTTTTTTCTCTCCCCTTCATTTATTTCATTCATGTGTGGTTTTAATTTAATTACAATTCAATTAATTTCATGTAATGGATTAATGTGTGAATATAACTTACATTTTTTTGATTATGGGAAAAGACTATTAAGTCAACAATGTTTGATGTTATATGTACTTATTGATCTTAAATATGGGTATTATAGGAATAGTTTAGTGGGTGTTTTAGTTTTGGAATGTAGGTATTGCAAGGTTGGGCCCCAGGTCTAATGTGTGTTTTAGTTTGAAATGTAAGTATTGCATTTGGTTGGGTCCTAGGTCCAATATGTGTTTTAGTTTGAAATGTAAGTATTGCACTTGGTTGGGTCCTAGGTCTAGTGCATGTTTTAGTTTGGAATGCAAGTATTACAAGGTTGGGTCCCATGTCCAATCTATGTTTTGGTTTTGGAATCCAACTATTACAAGGTTGGGTCCCATCTCCATTGTGTGTTCTAGTTTTGAAATACAAATATTGCAAAGTTGGGTCTCAAGTCCAATGTGTGTTTAAAGTCGAAATGTGGGTATTTAAGGTTGGGTCCCATGTCCATTGTGGATTTAAGTAATTGGCATGTAGATATTGCAAGTGGGATGTTTACATTTTTAGTATTGTTATTAGTTTGGCATGTAAGTATTACCAACTTAAGTTCCATGCATAATGTACTGATTATGCAAATATTGATTAGTTGTGTATTCCATTAATAATCATGATTTAATAAAGAAAGTGGGTATTGTTAAGTGCACATTTTTACAAGCTTATAAGCATGGGTTGAATTTTCCAAATCATAATCAATTTAAGTTCAAAGCCCAATAAAATCCCCTTTTTCAAAGGTGGATTTGGTTTGATTCCCAAGGTAGGGCATGGGGGCACAAACAAAGTGTTGATTGAAATTGCATACATAAATATGTGTGTGAGTTCTTGGAAGGCAAGCAAGGTGATGTGGAAACCCCAATGGAGTGGAACACACAAAAACTTGCCCTGCAAAAGGATGTAAAAACCCCATTAATAAAAAAACCACCTTAGCCATACTTGGTGTAGTGTGATGTTCCATGCATTTTCTTTTGTTTTTCAAATGTCCTTCACAAACACATATGATCTTTACCATAGGTATGATTGTGCCTATGGTCCTAATGATCATCACAATGACCCAAACCATGCAAGATTGATCAAATGAGGATGTTTGGCCGCCTTTCCAATCAAGCGATTGTACACATGAGCTGATGCAGTGGAGCTATGTTTTTACCATTGAACACGCACCCTAACAAATGGTGAACCATCACATGGCCAACAAAATCCTAAATCATCAACTCACATTTCATAATATGTACCCCAAATTTCACAATCTTTGAAAGATCATATTTGGAATCAATGAGTTTAGGACACACTACTAAACAAATTTATGGTCATAATGGAGCAATTTCCATGGATGCCACATTTGGCACAAAATATCATTTGTTCACCTTGATGGGTTTTGATGTTCATCACACCAAAGTGCCTCTAGTATAGATCATTATAAATTGACAAATTGTGGATGATTTGATTGAATGGCTGTTACCTTTGAAAGTGAAAATGTTGTTAATCATGCCTAATTGGAAACCAAGTTGTTTTATTATTGATGATGCCCCTCAAGAGTTATCGGCATTACAATGAATATGAATCCTACCTTATTTCTTTCTTCATAACTATGTTCAATGAAGATCAAAAAAATTCCTTGTCCAAGGTCTTTTTCATTCCTAGGAAGCTTACAATTACATATTTAGCTAATGTTAAAAGTTGGTGTGATTTGTGTGTCAATGCTTAGGATTGTTTGAACTATAGATAATATCCCTATCTTCCTTTATGCATGGCATGTATTAAAGACATGATGATTACATGCAATGGAGAAGGTCAAATATGTTGAAATCCGACAAATAATTTTTTGTGACCTACATGATGTGATGTATATGTCCATCAAGCCCAAGGAAAACATTGAAACTTTCAAAGAATGAGGGAGAATGAAAGTCCTACAAAGTTGGGAATAACATAATTCTAGTGACTTTTGGACACATTACTTTTGGACCTATTATTGCCAATTTGATATGTGTTCATTTTCAATTTTAGTCTTTCAAAACATGTTTGTTTGGTGATAGTTTCATAATTTACATCCCCTTAAATGGGTATGATCATGTTTTATCAACTAGACCATTGATCAAATTAATATTGCATTATGCATTGTGTTTTAGAGTTGTGGATGATTGGCCTTCAACAAATAACACATTCCAACTAAGATACACAAGTGAACATTGAATTTCACCATGGCACCTTAAAACGTTGGTTTTCATTTGAGATAAAGGGTCTCAAAGGGTGTCAAATTGATTGGTTAGTTTGGAGATTAACAACAATAGTTGCATGACATTACATGCACACATCTAAACTGGAAAAAAAAGGGTTCATAAAAAACAAGGTTATGGAATGTATTGTGAGAACAAGTGTGGAGAAAGCAACATTGAACTCATTAATGCATGTATCTCAACCATCCTTTGAAACAAATGGGTATTGGATTGCAAGGAATCAACATCTTGCCAATGTGGAATAAAAAATGAAATACTTGTTTATGTAATATTCAAGTTGCACATGTGAATGGGCATTACAAAGGAATCTTTGCAAGCATTAAATCGTTATTATTTTCATGATCACCAATGTTACCCAAGAAGATGTCATTGATTATTGTGGAACATGGTTCGAATCTAATTGTGTAGGTTTGGTAGCCATGTTTGTGGACCCCAAATATATTTCAAATGATTTAGATTCCAAAGATGATGGTGAAGTTAATGGTGATGAAAAGGTATTGACATTGGTTTGATTGGAACTATGGAGGAGGTTCTGCTTCCTATAGACAAGGTCAAGGTTATTGATGAACTAGAAAGTTCATTTGGAAGGAGGACTAGCTTGTTTACATCACACAATGCAAGAAATTGCCAAAGAATGCACACAAAGAGGGTTTGCATTTTGTGACCATGCCACTTCAATCATGAAAGTTGTGGCATCAAAAATCCAAAACATTTGCCTCACAAAAACAAATGAATCATTACATTTGGGAATGTTGTTATATCTTGTAGATGATGGTTTAGGGTATTTGGTTCAAATGTTGAAAGATTGACGCGAAAAAATGTTCACACACAAAAATGTTCATATGAAAAGAACTTGTGATTAAATATTAATTTTAGCATTCAATAGGCATCATATTCATGTAAATTGTTTGTTTGATCATTTTATACTAAAGATTTATAATATTATTGTGTAATGAATGCTGAAAATATTATATTAATAAAAATCGGTATTAAAAATTGGATAAATATAAAAAAACATAACATTATTCTATTAAATAAAATATGCACAAAATTAGATATTAATAAGAGAATTATTAATGATGAATAAAATCTATTTTAAAATATATTTAATGATGTTATTAATATAATAATATTTTATTAAATAATAATAATATTTAAAATAGAATATTAATAAATGTAACAATGTTAATATTATTATTAATTGGTATCATTCAATACAATTATTACCAATTTATTAATTTAATAATAATTAATAACTGAATATATTATTACGGTTGGAGATTACAAATAATTTACAAGATTTGAAAAGGCATATGCAAGTAGTTGGAATACAAACAATTGGATGACCTTATGCAATATTTGCATTCATCAAACACATTGATTTATATATATATATATGAAGCAAATATAATAATAATAATCACAAATGTTTATTTTGTTATTTTTCACCCAATAAATGGTTGACACAAGTCACTACCTATTATATGTAACCTAGGTAGGTAGGTCATTTAGCTGAGGTGGGCTACATGACACATGGGTTGCAAGTACAATGACTTGAACCCTTCACCTTTTTAAAGAAGATTCAAGTCCTTAACCTTTGCGCCATTGGTCAACATAAATGACAAAGATTGTCATCTTTTGATTATGAATAGTTTTTAAATTTACTTTATTGAAATTATTTAGTGTAAATATGCTAGTACTATGTAAAATTTAATTTGAAATAATTTTTTATTAGATAAAATTTTAAGGATTACAAATAATTTAAAACTTAATCATCACATGTTTAAAATGATTTGTAATCCCTTAAACTTCACCCTAAAGCCTAACTATAAAGCTTGAACCTAAGATGTAAAACCTAAAACCTAAACCTATAACATATAACTTATTTAAATATAAAATTAAAACCTAACCCTAAAACTTAACCCTAAAACCTAAAAGCATTAAAACCTAAACTTAAAATCTAATCCCAACCCTAAATTTAAAACTAAAAACCTTACCCTAAAACTTGACGTTAAAACTTAAAACCTACAATTGAACATGAAAACCTAACCTTAAAGTTTAATCTTAACCTTAAATTTAAAACTAAAAACCTAAGCCTAAAACTTGACCTTAAAACCTACAACCTAACATTAAAACCTTACTTTAAAATCTAAAACTTAACCATAAACTTAAAACTAAAAACCTAACCCTAAAACCTAAAACCTACAACCCAACGTTAAAACCTAATTTTAAATCCTGAGCCTAACCCTAAACTTTTTTTTAAAAAACTACAATGTTCAACTTAACATTAAAACATAACCTTAAAGCCTAAACCTAACCTTATAACTTAAAACCTACAACCTAACATTAAAATGGAATCTTAAAGCCTAAACCTAACCCTAGACTTAAAATTAAAAACCTAACCCTAAATCCTACAATCTAACATTAAAACCTAAACTTAAAGCCTAAACCTAACCCTAAATTTAAAACTAAAAACCTAACTCTAAAACTATAACCTAACATTAAAACCTAACCTTAAATACTACCCCATTATGAAAAATCGTACCTTATTGTGGCAAGGGGGGTTGGATATGGAAGGGTGAACATAACTTGTTTGTTGCCTTTAGGTGAAATCATGTGAAGTTGACATTGACATTCATAAACATTATGATTGCAATACATCATTGTGGAATTTTGTACAACAACTTGTTCAAGGACAACATGATGTTGCATTTTTCACTAAACAAACCATATGTTATGTACATAGGCATATGCGATTAGGGTGAAGCCAGGTGCCTGCAAGAAGTGATGGCATCATTGTATGAATTTGCAAAGGAACAAGATGTCACCAACACAAATAAATGCGTTGGTGGGTTGCTACATAATTGTTTTTTGTTTACAATGTGTTGAAAATTGCAAATTCCCTTCGACAAATGGCCAAATAACACGCCACAACTTTGAAGTCTAAAACATATTAAGTGGGCAAGCTAGCAAATGTCATCTGGGATGAAGATTGGGATGTAGAATATTTTGTGAACAATTCAACCAAGATGTCATTTAGGAAAATAATCCATGACATATATGACCCAAATATAAAGGCATGAAAAACTATTCAACACATTGTGCTCACATTGATGGGGCCTCCATACAATTGGACTGCATCTAAAGAGTGTTATCGAAGGCAACCATAAACAATTTGTAGTTACTAGATATGGAATATGGGGTAATTTGCATGATTTTTCAAAAAAGACATGTTTTGGATTTGTGGATTTAAAAACCCAATTTTGTAAACGAATCATGTTGTTATGTGTAATCAAAATTGAGATTTGTGAATCCATCCTCTTTACACATTTGAAATTTGTGTTTAGATCTATGTTCTATAATGATAATGGGTTTCTTGTAAACATAACATACAATGATCATTTACAATTTTACACAAGTACTTCCCATTTATTTTTTATATTCTTGAATTATGGATGATTGAACTTATCATTAATAATTTGCTTTGATAAATGTTTTCATATAATTGAAAAACATTAAATAATAATAATAAATCAATAAAATTCATTTAAAACAACATTTTTTAATGCAAACTTTACAAGGCATTCATTTTATAGACTTTTGTTTTAGTTTTCATTTTTTTGGCATTGCCCACCAAGGCAAGGATATTGTGTTTATATTCATTATAGAATATAATAACTTAACAAATATTGGTCCCCATGTAATAAGTCTATTTTTATATAAGGATTTTTGAAAGATGATATTTTGGTTTATGTTGAAACTTGGGATTAATGATAGAGTTGTGATATCTCGAAGGAGTTTGGTTTCTTTTAGAGGATGTTTTTGAAGATTATATTTTTGCATGGTGAAATATTGGAATTTCCATAATTCTTTTTTTGCCTTAAGATATTCTTTAATGTAAATGGCAAGGCCACAATGTGACACACCAAAAAATTGGCAATCAAAATTTTTTGATCACCACAAGATTGGCGATTAAAATCCATTTTCAATTGCCAATCATAATGGGGGAAACCCAAGTGTGAACAAAGATTTTCTTGCATCCCTTTTGATGGACATAACAGATGCATCAAGATGGACGCCAATGTGATGCCTAATGCAAAATTGGCACGTCATGTCAATTTTGACAACCTTACCTAAAGTTAAAACTAAAAATCTACAATTTAATTTTAAAGTTTAAAGACAAACCCTAAAATTTAAAAACTAAACCAAAAACCTTAAAACCAAAATTATAAAATGAAAACATTAATTAAAACCTTCTACTTAAACCCAATTGTAACCCCAAAGACCTAAACCCTAATCATAAATCTAAACCTTTTACCTAAACCCCAAATTATAAACTTTAAAACTTAAAGCCAAATCATACATTCTAATGCCTAAAACTTAACCTTAGATTTAAACCTTTCACCTAAACCCAAATTATAAACTTTAAAACCTAAAGCCAAATCATACATTCTAATGCCTAAAACCTAACCTTAAATCTAAACCTTTCACCTAAACCCAAATTATAAACTTTAAAACCTAAAGCCAAATCATACATTCTAATGCCTAAAACCTAACCTTAAATCTAAACCTTTCACTTAAACCCAAATTATAAACTTTAAAACCTAAAGCCAAA
>Ga0116231_10006248_pt1 | contig 22880 bp, 33 predicted proteins | sample S1TSphgellanicum_2_FD_89695 | JGI IMG/M metagenome (GOLD analysis project Ga0116231, IMG submission 89695) | Host-associated microbial communities from peat moss isolated from Minnesota, USA - S1T2_Fd - Sphagnum magellanicum MG | ecosystem: Host-associated > Plants > Peat moss > Unclassified...
ATCGTACTACCGATTGCATTACCAGTCCCAAGCCCCGATTGTATTATGAGATTTCCACCACTTATATTGACGGAGGTTCCACCGACTGAACCTTGCACAGATAATGTTTGAGTTGATGGAGTTCCTGAACTGCCGTCTCCTATCTGTAAATTATTTGATGCCGGACTGCTCAAGAAAACTCTGCCGTTCCAATTGATAGCAGAAGATCCGCCTAAATTGAAATTCGCATTGATGGTCAGATCACCAAATTGATCCAGAGCGAATAGGCTAACCGGACCGTTATACCAATCTACAAAATTTGTCCCCCCGCTACACACTGTGCAGGTAATTACTGCTTTCGAAAACACTCCATCTACAGGAGTTGTGTCGTTAACTGTGCCAACAAAATCTTCTCCGAATCCTGTTGCACCACTGGTGATGTTGCCAGATATGTTGGTCAGACTGTAATTGGTTGAAGACAGCGCTGTGAAAGTAGAAGCACAAGGATTAGTAACTGCCGATGGAGAAATCGGTGTTGCACCTGTGCATGTCGATGCACCCACAACCGTGCCAGGAGGTTGAGGCGCCAATGTCGCGTTGTAAGTCGACAAATATCTGAGCAGATCGTAATCCGTGACGGACTGCCCATTGACCGGATTGGGCGGTAGGCCGGCAAATGCTGGAAACCAAAAAAATAGGTCGAATACGCCTAAAATCCCAATGACACATGCCATTTTTTTCATATCAAGCCTTTTGCGTTTCCGCCCAAATCAAGCTCACCAAAATCACCGCACTAGTCAAAGTGGCGCTGGCACACACCGTGATGTATTCGCCGGGACTGACCTCAATGAGTCCCCCCAAATGCTCAAGGTTCGTCTGAGAATTGTTGACCAATGTTCCGGTGTTGACAGGCCCCAACGGAATGAAATTCGCCGGTGCGTTCGACACCGTGCCGACTGCGTAAGGCGTGCATAACGACGCCTGCGCATTCGTGTTGAATTTCAGGTTGCCCGAGGTGCCAATCGCAGTCGTCGATGTGGGCGCAGTCGTGACGCCGCCGCCCAAGCCGAGCACGCCCGCTACTGTCGAGGCCGTGATGACCGAATAGGTCATCGCAAGGATGTAAGCAGTGACTCCCGGGTTGTCGGACGTCGCGCTGCCGTTGTAAAGAAGCGGGCCTCCTAAGCCGGCAGTGCTGGTATAGATCGCCGGGGCGGTGATCGTTGCTTGCGCGCTGAACACATTCGCGCGACCGCCCACGAGAAAATCGGTCACGCCTTTGAGCATGGAAAACTCCTAGTAACTGGATGCGCGCAACGGCTCGATCTGCGTCGATTGAGATCCAGATGTGCGAAAACGAAAATCCACACGCGGCAGGTCTTGACGCTCGACGATCGGTTCCCCCGTCTCTGCGTACCGAACCGTCACCGGTACGAACGGGTCGTCCGACCAAAGCCCGGGCACGTCGATGTCAAACACATCTCCCGGTTTGCCGTCTTTCGGCCCGTAGCGGTATGCACCGCCGACGTGGCAATCCTCGAGCGCCTGCGCCTTACCGCGATACGGCACCAGTTTGGCGGACCCTTGCGGCTTGCCTTCGGCCTGCGGTCGTTTGAGCGCCTGCAATTCCGCCAGCGCCGCCTCGAGCTTTGGCTTGTTGGCGGTTTCCGCTTCGAGTTCGGCGATACGCTTGGCAAGCGCGTCGTTTTGCTCCTGCAATTGCCGGCGCGTAAGTTCTTCGGTCATCACGCACTCCTACTTGATCGAAAACCCGGAGGCGTAGCCCAATTTGACCGCATCCACATCTTTTCCAAGCCACGCCACATAGGCGCCCGCCGTGAAAGTGCCGACCGTCACCGCCTGCAATCCCAGGTATTGAAGGTAAGCCGCCGTGCGCGGTAGCGCCATGATTTGGCGATAGCCCTGTACGAGCGTGGCAGTCACGACGGCGGTGAAATCCAAAATAGTCGTCGGCGTGCCGAGCGCGCTGGACGCTGACGTGATGAGCTGCATATCGACGGATGTACCACCGACCGCGGCCGTCACCCAGTCGATGATGAGCCACAGCCGTTCGCCGCCGCCCAAATCCCGACCCGTGTTTAAGTTTCCGGAAAGCTGCGTGTCGTTGGCGGAAAGCTCCGTCAGATACGCGCCCAACGGACTCGTGTCGATGGTGTTCGGGGCAATGTAAGTGCCCCCGGTGCCGACGATCGAAGTTGACGCAGAAGTGGCGGTGTAGGTGAAATCGGCCTGAACATCTCTGATTGTCATAAGTAATTGATTCCTAAGAGATTGTACTTTCAGTATTTAAAATTTGATCCACCTTGCGAATTGGTATACCTAAGAACTTGTACTCGATCTGAGTAAGTCCTTCCTCCACGCTCAAGGCGTAGTTGCTCTTGGCGAGAGCCTGGATTTTCAGAATCGAAAAAATCGTGCGGTTCATGTAGAACGCACAACGCCCCGCAGTCAGACTCGGCAAGCGGTCGATGGCACGCGACATCAGCGAGATCAAATCCGCCGCGATGTTGTTCGACGTGATCGTGGTATCGATGTTGCAGATACGCACGATATAGCGCCAATCCGCTACTGCCAAACCGCATTTCCACTGCCAATGTTCTCGGTAGGCAAGCATTCGAGCACCGCCGATGCCGGCGACGTTTTCGACCACCTGCAACCCAAGATCCCGGTGCTGTAGACCGGCTTGACTGCCTTTCGGGAAAATGCCGAATACCGAATTCGGTCCCCAACACACGAGATAGATCGACGTGTTGACGGAAGCAGAACCGCCGCCTTTCAGGATGTTCTGGCCCGAATAGCCGGTCGATAAATTGTAGCGCGGCGCAAGGCCTCGGAACACGGCGGGCGCAAGCGTCGGATCGCCGTAAGCGAGAAGCTGCGCGAAGCCCTGATTCATGCCTTCGATGAAAGCGTCGGCCTCCGACATCCGGAACGCCGCTTCCTCGCCGTTCAATTCCACGATGTCTTTGTCGATCTCGAGGAACCCCTCGAGCATCGCCGTCGTTTCGTCGACCGCGGTCGTGGTGGATTTGCTGGGGGTGATGCCCTGGTTCAATGACCGGGCCATGACGGTGGGCAAACCCGTGCGCTGGATGATCCGGTGTCCCGTGGGCAAATTGCCCTCCATCCAGTGCATGTCGGAGATCACCTCGTTTTTCTGCGCAAGCAGCTCGACGATGATCGGGATTTTGCCTTCTGGGTCGACGCGAGTCGCCCAATCGGCGAGCGTGACGACATTGGTTCCAACGACGACTTGGGTCATTCAAGCACTCCTAATTCGTTTTCTTGCCGTACATGATTTCGGCGGCGGATTTCTTGCGCACGGGCGACGGCGGTGCGCCGATCTCGAAGGTGTCTTCCGACAACCTTTCACCGACGTTGCGCATCGCGTTCACGAACACGGGATCGTTTAGTTGACGTTTGGCAAAATCGCGGAACGCCGGGTCAAAGCTGGCGAAAAATCCCACAGCGGTTTCAGCCGCCGCGAGCTGCGGCGCAGTGAACCGTTCTTTGCAGGCCACTTCGTTGGCTTTGTCGGTTTCCTGAATTTGCTTCTGCCAGCGTGCGTTGGCGGCCCGCGCCTGCGCGACGTACTGGTCCAATACTTCTTGACTCGTGAGCAACACTTTGCCGTCCGCCTGCATTTTTCCTTTGAGGAAAGCCGTGAATTCGGCTTGAGCTTCCGGGGAAATTTTCAGGTCGTCGGGAACGGTGAACGTGGGCTCGGTCGGCGTCGCTTCCTGCGTCGCTGCCGGTTCCGTCGTCGTTGCCGCCACCGGGGCGGTTTCGGCGGGGATCGTCGGGGTCGTCGTTGAAGGGGTCGTCTCGCCTGAAGACACCACAGGAGCCGCCTCGGCGGCCGGTGGAGTGCTTGAAGTTCCGTCTGTGGTGTCCATCAGGGTTCCGTTTCGTAACTCCCCGATGATGAGGAAAGGTATTTTTTACAAAACGGACATTAAGGGACAGTTTCTTTCGTTAATATGTCGGTCCATGCAAGAGTTGCTCAACCAGAAAACTCTGGCGCAGTACCTCGGTGTGACGGCGCGCACGATTCGTCGGTGGAACGAGGAAGGCATTGGTCCGTCAAGAGTGCGGCTTGACGAGCGGCACAAACGGTTCTATTACCGACTAGAGATCGTCAAAAATTGGCTAGAAAGCCTTACCGACGAGGGTTTGCGGTCTTTGGCTTTGGGCGTCGAGACTCGAGTTCCCTGTCAACCTTCACCCACAACTCAAAATCCGCATCTCGAATCATTCTTTTGATTTCCATGGCGACTTGGCGACGCCCCGCGATATTGCACATGGTCGAGTTGTTGGGATTGAACGGCGTCGCGTCGATGTAACACAGTTCATCCAAGATTCGCGCGACGAACCGCACTCCGCCTTGCGTTGAAAGCACTTCGCGCAAATCCGATTCTTGTTTGAGTTCCCGGGCCTTGTCGTCGATCTGTTTTTTGCGCAGGTCTTTGGGATCGTTCGTTTTGACAGGCGCGTCGAGAAAATCCGGCACCGTGTCTTTGTCGTTCGGGTCTCGGATCAAATCCTCGGCGGATCGGTCTTTCACTTACCGGCCACCCGGCCGGCTCCGACTGCCTGGGCCAGTTGATCCAACGCCGAACCGCCATCCGGCCCCACGGGGGTCTGCGACAAGGTCTGCATGGTTTGCGCATGCGCGTTGACGTTCTGCGCTTGCTGCGCCATTGCCGCCTGTTTAGCTTGCGCGTCCTGTTGGGCGTGTCGCACGTCTCGGATTTTTTGCACGTCCGCGTCTGACCGAATGATCGAAGGGGGAACTCCGACCGCTTTTCCGTATTCTTCGATCGCCGCGTCTGCATCGAATTTGTCGCCCGCGGGGCTTTGCTGCATGGCTTCGGCCATTTGCAGCACTTTGCCGACGTAGCCCGTGAATTGGTCAATCGAACTCGCCGTCACCGCATTGATCGCTTGGGCCAGGATCGACACGTATTTCACGCGCAACGTTGCTTTGCGAATAGCTGGCGGGATCGGCGGATACTTTCCGTGCCGCATCCCTTCGGCAAACAACCACTCGTGCAGCGGATTGAAATGGTCGTAATTCATCTGCTCAAGCACCGGCCCGAGCATTAGCAGTTTTTCCTGCTGCTTGGCATTGACTTCCGCGGCGGTGATCGGTTGCCCGGTCTTTTCCGCATCGATGAACATCGCAAAGATATTGGCATACATCACCGCGTTGATGCGTTCCTGCGTTTCCTTGATGTCTTCCAATATCCCCTGCAAATCTGGCTTGATTTCGTAGGCGGGCTTAAAACCCACCGTGCCGGAATCAGGAGCGATGAACGTCGTATCGCCGGACAACAGTGACGTGCGCTGATTTCGCAGTGCTGCGTCAGCCACCATCGGCGGATCAACCAATTTGTCGATTGCTTGGGCTTTTCGCTTTTGCTGAAGTTGCAATGCTCGAGCGTCTCCGAGGGCATCCATCGCGGGGCCACGACCCCAGGCGTCTTCTGAATTCGTGTACCAGCGTGTCACCCACACCGGAAAATCGCGAAAACCGCTGACCCGTAATAGTTTCTTGGCATCTTCGTTTGCGCTGTCTTTCAGAATCTTGTCGGGCTGACCGCCGCGTTCGTAATAGACGCTGCGAAACCGCATACCGCGCCAGCTGAGCGCGCCCACCTTGCGGTCCAAGTTTTCTTCCACCGCATGTACCAGCGGAATCCAAGTGTCTAACAATTCGTCTTCGTATAGCCCGCGCGTGCGATCCGAGATGTTGATCCAGAATTCCTCATCCTGCGTGTCGTATTTGCCGTTCTGCCAGTTACCGAACTTGTCGACCACCTGAAACACGGTCCATTGAAAATCGCGGTACCAGACGTTCACGCGCCGCTGTTTGTCGTTGCCGATGTAGTAGCTGCCAATGGTGTAGGGCTGAAAGGACGGCAGGTCTGGTTCGGTGGGATCTCGCATCAATGGCCATTCTCGACCGAGCGCCATGACCCCGAACACGCCGATTTCGCCCAAACATTCGTACAATGAGTTGTAGTAATTCGATTGAGCGAGAATGTCGCGGTTTTTCTTGGTAACGGCAGATAGCCATTCCTTGACGCCCTCGGCTTCCATCAACGTTTCGTCGTCGAATTCGTAAACGAACCAAGGCCGGGACGGAGACGCGGTTCCCGCGAGCATCCCGGCCGCTAGGGTATTGTTTGCCTGAAGGGGGGTTGAATCGACGATGTTCCAATTGCGCCGCCATCCTTTGTTGGTGTCCGACGCATCATTGACCAGCCAACGACCTCGATAGGGTCGAAACAGCGTTCCCAAATCGGTCCAATTCGCCCACCAACTCATGCGGTCGATGTTCAAACGCATTTTGCGATTTTCGAGCCTTACTTTTAAGGCTTGCTGAATACCGCCTTTTTCATACGGCTTCCCTTTTTTCTTTGATTCCCGCAACGATTGACCGCCAACCAATCCTTCGTCGGGATAATTCAAGCCCATGTCGGTCATGAACGCCTCACAACACGAAACGCCGCGCAGGATCCTGCGGCGGTAAATACGGGGCGCCGTTCGAGGCGAGCCAACTGTAAAGCGGCGTGCCGCTCGGGACCTTCGTCATCCATCCAAATGCCGTGGTGTTGCCGTTGATTTCGTAATTGACAGTCGAATCGGAAAAGTCCGCTGCGTTGAAAAGATCGAACACATCGCCAGGCGTGCGAAACTGATTGCCATAAAATCCTGCGGTCACGGCCTGAACGCGAAAACCCGGGCCCGGTGGAACGATCGGACCCTGATAACCGTCCGCCGTATCGACGCCGGAGTCGGCAGTAAACCGAATCGAATCTGCTGTCCATTGCGTCGTAGGCCCTACCGCCGGCGCATAACCGTCCGCGGTATAGACTCCGGAGTCTGCCGTGAACGTCGAGGAATCGGCTGACCATTGACTCATAGACCATCTACAGTCCCGATGCCAGCTTTGAGTTTGCCTTGATACCGTAGTACGGATTCAACACGATGTCTTGACCGAAAATGGTCAAGCTGCTTTGCGCATTGTACGTATCGTTCGAGTACATCCAAGCAAAGCCGCCGTTGTCATTGCTCGAACCGCCGTCGTCAAATCCCCATGGGATATGCCCAAGTCCATAGCTGTGCGCAACCGTCATGACCTGGCCGGGAGACTCCCAGACTGGCGGATTGTCGCTTCCGTATCCATTACCAAACTCCCCGACGATAAACGCAGCTCCGGTGCTATTGCGCAAACTGTTCATCGCGCCGAAGGCGGTGTTGAGCATCGCAAGAGTCACATATACGTCTTCGTTGATCTCGTAGCAGTGCATCGAGAAAATCAGATTTTTCTGGGTATCGGCCGCAAATATCTGCGCCGCATAGTTGGTGAACGAGGTGTAGTCTTGCCCGTCGTAGCCGCCCGCGTCGATGACGAATGGACAAGTCCAGCCGGCCGTACGTAGCGACTCCACTCCTGCAATCACCGCGTTTGCCCACGCCTGCGTGTTCGATCCCCATTCGTTCGCAAGATTGATCATGATCTGATTCATGATCGAGCTGAACGCTCCGACGTTGTTTGCCCACCACGTGATGCCACTTTGAAAGTCCGTCACGCTGCTGTTGTTGGTCGTCTGGTTTCCAGTGGGGAAATCGAACATCGTGAAGATAGGCACTTCGCCGTAGGCAATATGCTCTGACTGGATACCCGCTGCATACGTCGAGGCCGAGATGCTGCCAGTCGTTACGTAGCTCGCCACTCGAGCGGTGTTGGCGGTGGTCTTCTGGAAAGCCGGCTGTGGGTTCGAGTCGTAATGAACTCGATTGCCACCTTTGATCCGAAACAGTTTTCCGGTCGGATCGTACACCTCTCCATATCGCACGAAGAATCCCGACCCAGTATTGCCGCTCGGGCGCGTCGCAGTCATCGCAGTGACGCAAGAGATGTAGAACTGCTGCGTGAGGGATTTTCCGGTCGTCGTGTCGGTGACTGTAATCATCAAGCCACTTGTCTCGATAGTGCCCGGCGTGCCCGTGACGGTGCCGTTGGAAGCGACATTCCAAGTATTGGCTCCAGTCGACGATGCCTTGGAGAAAGTATAGTTTCCGCTGCCGCCGCTGGCGGTCATCACGTAACTGAAAGCGTTTCCGATCCCGGTCGGCCCAAGCTCGATGGGATTGTTGAACTGCACGCCCGTCACTGGGATGCTGAAATGATTGCTCGTGGTATTTCCCGCCGAGTCGGTGCACTGAATAACGACCACCGCGGTCTCGTTGCAGACCGGCACTCCGATGCTATACAGCACTCCGGTATTCGGAACGGTCCTGCCAGTCGTTTGACTCATCGGCGTGAAAGACCATTCGTTCACCGTCGACCACGCTTGCGTCGCAGGATTCGAGGTCACGCGCGAGAACGTGTAAGGCGGCGTGCCACCTGATGCCGCGAACTGAAATGCGTAAGCCTGCCCAACAGTCGCCGCCGTGGGAGTTGAGGTAATCGAAAATCCTGAAGTCGTCGCGGCGGACACTGCAATCGATAGCGTGGCTTGAGCTGTGGCTCCGGTCGCATCCTGAACCTGCACAACCAGCGTATCGGTCTCCGCCACCGTCAGCGTGCCCGTCAACACGCCGGAGGTCGTCAGCGTGTATTTGTTCGTGTTGGCTTGCGAAATGATGGACCACGTGAACGGCCCAGTTCCTCCCGATTCTGTCAGCGTCTGGGTATACGCAGTTCCTACCGTACCGCCCGGCAAGGTCGTGTTGATTGAGATTGCCACGGCTGCTTTGACCACCAGCGACAACGTGGCGCTCTTGCTTGCCCCCGAGGAATCGGCGAGCGTAAACGTGAGTGCATCGGTTTCCGCGACCGTGGGAGTGCCGGTGAGTTTTCCGCTCGAAGACACGGACCAGTTGTTTGCCGACGTGCTCACCGGCGAGAGCGCCGCGCCGTTCAACGTCACATTGCCGCTGCCCCCGGCCTGCACCCATGACACGGTAAGAGTTTGACCGGCGGATGCTGCTTGATAGACGATGGTGAAATTCTCGTCATACTGCGTCGCGACGTTGCTGGTCGTGATCGTGTAGGGACCCGCCGATCCGTCTGAAAGCGTCGCGGTCAAGGTACCTGCGCTATTCCAGCCACCGACGAACAGCGAAAGTTTCTGCGCGGTCGTTCCGGCCGGAACGGTGAACGAGAAGCCATTCCCTACGACGCCATTGGCGCTGTAGACGCCCGACGTATCGCTTGTCTCGGATGCGGTCGGCGTGCCGTCCGTCCAGGTCAGCGGTCGCAGATCATTGGTGTAGGTGTTAATCGTACCTGTGCCGACCACGGTGTAATTGCTGAAAGCGGCCGTCACCCCGGTCTTGCGATTGACCGCCGTGGCCGTCGTGTCTCCCCAGTGAATCCAGTCGGTCGATCCCAACGCCGTCAGGTTTGCGGAAGTCTGCGATGTGGTCGAGGTCCCCACGACTTCGGGACTTCCCCCGCCGGCCGCGCTCAAGGTCCAGACATTCCCGCCCGTACCACCGCTCGAGGCGAGCTGCGCGCTGTAGGCCTGTCCGACCGTTGCAGAAAGCAGACTGGCAGTGGTGATCGCAAGCGTCGTTCCGACCGCGATCGTGAACGTGTGGCTGTAGGTGTTCGAGGCGGAATCTGTGACTTCCACGGTGACGGTATCCGTGTCGAAGTGCGTAGGATTGCCGACGATGTTCGATCCCGAGATCGTGTAAGTATTCGACCCAGTAGAACCCGTGATGCTGAACGTGTACCCAGGTGTGCCGCCCGTTGCCACCAGCGGCGAGCTGTACGCCGATCCCGCCGTCGCGGCATTCAACTGCGTCGTTGCAATCGTGAGCGTTGCGGCGACCACGATACTGAGCGTGACCGGGGTGCTCTGGTTTCCTTCAGAATCCGTCGCAACCACGGTGATCGAATCTGTGTCTGCGTTCGTCGGGCTGCCGGTGACTGCGCCGTTCGAGGCCACCGTGTAAGTGTTCGACCCGGTGTGAGCCGTCTGCGCAAACGTGATCGTCCCGACGCCGCCGGTAGCCGCGAGTTGCGCGCTGTAGCCCGCGCCGCCCAAGGTGTAATTCGGCAGACTTGTTGTGGTGATTGACACGCTCGGTGCAGATTGAACGGTAATCGGGAAAGTGAATTCCTTGGACGCGCCCAATGGGTCGCTCACGAGCACTTTTGCATTGTTCGTACCAGCCGTCGTCAGCAATGTGCTCATTAAGACTCCAGAGGATGAAAGAGTGTAGGTGTTAAGGCCGACGACGGATTCGAGCGACCAGGTATAAGGAGGCGTGCCGCCGCTCGCCGAAAGAGTCGTTGTGTAGGAACTGCCGACCATGCCGGCGGGTAGCGTCTGCGTGGTAATGACGAGCGGCTGCGGAGCTATGGATATCGCGCCACCGCCACCGAGAGAACCTATAAAAAGCCCCGCTGCGGTTGCAAGTTGGCTCATTGAATTGTGTTTCCTGCTTCAGACTTCTGCCATACATTGATGGATTTAATCTGCATTGGGTAAGTCGAACGAGTTCCTGCAATCAGCGCAAATTGTGAGACGTCCGTGAGACTTCCAGCCGTCGTTCCAGCGACCGGCGGCGGCGCATTACTTGCGCTGTACTGGTTCCACTGAATAATTGGCGAACCAGCCGCATAGATTTGTTTTTTACCGTTGAAAAAAGGCATTACAAAGCCCGGCGAACTCGCAGAGACCGGCACCCATAAAGCGCCATACGTGTTGTAGCTTGCGGAGCTTGCTCCAGCAAAATTCACCAACCCATTCGACGGTTGAGATACGCTTTGACCTGTAGAACCGTACCAATCAATGACATCTACACCGGCCCAGTAACCAGGAAGGGCAGGCAACGGGGCTTGAACGAAATCCACTTCAATTCTGTGAATATATCCACTCGCTTGTCCGGGCCATGTCAACGTGTTTTGCATCAGAAAGTCGATGCTTAGCATCCAAAATGCAGGAAACGGTAATCCGCTCGGCCCAGTGGTTGCTGGCCAATTAGCAACCATCTCGACGTACATTCCGCCGCCGAACACTTTTCCGTGCCAAGTAGACCCAGCTTGGTAAGCACTGCAAATGTTTGCTCCGTAGCCTGAACCATCAGAAATCCCGTTAGGGCTTAGTATTATTGACCCATCAGACTGTTGTGCAGCCTGTCCTGTGACCGGCGTTTTGTTCAAAAAATTGAATAGATAGTAATTGCTATTGAGTGTGACGTTGGACCCGTAGGACAGATAGTTGTATCCGTATTCCGCGGCTTGAGGGGGTGGAATCAGTGTCGCGGCGGGAGGTGTCTGCAATCCTGCCAGTGCAGTTTGGTGAGTCATACGATCAACGTATTCGCGCCGGATGCGCCTGTGGCCAATGCGTACCAGGTATTCGTAGACCCTGTATTGACCTTTACCGCGAGTCCTGCTTTTCCTGTTCCCGAGGTCGTCGAATTTGCAAATTGGCCTGCGACACCTTGGTTTATATAAGCCGAGGTCACATCGAATGTAATGTCGTAACCAAAAAGTGAAAACTGCGGAGTACCTGCGGTTACGCCGATCCAAGATCCCGTCGTTAAGTCGTTCGTTCCGTCGCTTGAAAGCTTTACGGTATTGGATACCGCGGTCGCTACAACCGCAGTGGCAACGGTCAAAGTACATCCATCAAACCTTGCGTGATAGTTTTGTACGCCAGCGCCATTGCGGATTACGTAGGAACATCCGTTGAAATTGACCCCACGTGAAATGATGTTTGGAGTTCCGGAAGCGAGCGCTACCGGAAAATAGACCATCTCTGAAATCGACGCGTCGTAAAATCCGCCGTCTATCAGAATATCTTGTACCGTGTTACTGGCACTTCCAAAATAAAGCCAATGGATGGCGCCAGTTGCACCAAGCGCTTGGCAATCCCGAAAACGGTAATTTTTGACCTGCGCATTATTGACATAGATCAGAATTGTCGTGCCTGAAGTCGACGGCCAGCCTGAAACCTTCACCCGATTCAGAATCAGTTGATTGCCGATGGCAGCAGTATCCAGCGAGATCATGTTGTTGCCGGCTGCGCTCGCGGTCGAACCTGGCACCAAAGTTGAATCTTCAATCGTAATGGCGTCGAACGTACAAGCTCCAATATGTATCATTGGACTCGACGCTGTTTGCGACGGAATCTGCATATTTCTAAAATATAGGCGGCCCACATTTCCGACGCTAAACCCAGTTCCTCGAGCCAGATTTACGACTGCCGCGGCCACGTCTTGGCAATTGACTTGGTCAAAATGAATGGCTTCTAAAATCTCGTTGTCCGAGCATGTGATTTGAATACCATATGTGGCCAAGGCAATTCCGCTGACGTTGTTGACAGTCACGTCAAATACGTCTCCAGGAGCCGTAAATTGATGGGCGTCAGAAACGTTCGTTTGAATTGCCACCAGCGGTCCACTCGTCAATCCGGATATTCCATCTATCTTGATCGAGTTGGCCGGTCCATAAACTACGATTCCTTGCGTGTTGCTTTGAGGTTGGTACACCTTGACGTTGCTGCATCGGACGTTCAATGCAGCGTTGATTTGCACCCCGTTCTTAAGTGAGTTAATCGACAAGACGCTATCGACGGTCGAGTCCGCAATACCAGCGAGGACGATTCCGCTTTGCTGATAACCTGTGGTTGATTGGTTCGCCCCGCTGTAATCCCAAGTGCCGCCGATGAGATTGAAATTTTGCACCGCTTGAACAGCTTTCGACCCTGTGCCTGGTGCGGTGGCTGAATACCTTAATGTGTAGACAGTCAGCGTATTCGCATCTATCACGGCGGCTACGCGGAAAAGACCGTTGTAAACACCGACCGAATTTCCAGCAAGCCAAATTACATTGTTGACAGTTTGACCGTGGCTCGCCCAAGTAACTGTCACTCCTGATTCAGTCGCTTGAGCTAAAGTCACCGACGTTCCGCCGGTCAACGTGGAACCACCATTCAAAAACGTCACTGCCGACTGAGTGATTAACGCAGGTCCAGTGCTCGAAGGCGCCAACACCAATTTGGTATAGGGTCCTAAAATCAATGTCGAATTGCTCTGGGCAATAATTCCTGAGTGGTAGTAGGTTCCCGCACCACTGATGTTGACGACTCCGCCTGCAACAAGTGCATTGTTGATCAGTGTCGAATTCGCAGAGGCCGCCGAAATGCTGTTTGCTACGAGTCCCAAAACCGGATTTATGTAACTCGCGAAATAACTCGATGGGACCTGGACCGTTTGTCCGCCCTGATAAATCGCGACGTCTTCCGTACCGGTTAAAGCAGTGCCCGCTGGCAGATTGTTGATCGTGGTGAATGCGCCGCCGCTCAACTTGTCCCAGGTCGTGCCGTCGAAAAAGGCGAAATCGCCGACGTTCCAAACGTTGTTGCCATCGAGCGTGGTAGAGCCAGCGACGGAAACCTTGTACACATAGTTGACGACGCCTTGACCGCTCGCCAAGGTCGGCGTGTTCGTCGACGCATTCCAGACGCCTTGATAGGCAAATCCTCCCGATGTGACCGCGATGAAATTCGCGATCGCTTGCATGTTGGCGTTGGTATCGGCCGCCCACTGTTTGAGGAACCGGCTGAAGTTAAATCCAGGCGTCCCGGTATCGTCTCCCGGAGTCGTGCCTGCGTTGATCTGGTCCGAGGTGGACGGCGGCACGCAAGACGCGAGCAACGTTGTGGTCCCTCGCGTGGGGTTGTCCAGCAGCACCGGAGTGAAGGTATTTGCCATTTATTGACCCAACAGTTGTTTGCCACCCGAGGTGGCGGAGTTGAATGAGGTTTGTCCTGCGGTGCCTAAACCGGCGGGCGTCACCGTTCCTTCGAGACCGCCGGCGGCGGCTGCGCGTTGTCGCAACGAGGCGGCGGCGGCCTGCCCCGCCGGATCGATCATCGCAGCACCGGGAGGGGGCGGGACCGAAATGCCCCGCTTGGGTGAGAGCAACGAGGATGCCAATGATCCGGCGAGCGCGCTGCCGGCACCGACCCCTAACGCGGTACCAATCCCGCTCGTGGCTCCTGCTGCTGCTCCCGTCGCTCCTGCGCCGGCAACCGATGCGGCTGTCGCCCCTGCTGCCGGTGCCGCGACCGAATCGGCAAAGACTGCGGCCAACGCTTCATCGATTCCCATGACGCCTCCAATACACCCGATAGATTTCCTGGTAGCCCAAACGCCGAAAAAGCGGCCCTAAGTCAAGACGGCCGTCCAGGATCTTGTCGTGCTGATAGCTCACTTCGACCCCTTCGCGCTCGAGCTCTGTCACCACCCATTTCAAAAATCGATAGCCGGTCAGCCCTTGACGATAGTCCGGATGGATGAACACGGTGTCCATCCGTGCCTGAAAACTCGTCTTGTAGTGCCAAGACTGACCGACCGTAAAAATCTCATACCCGACCAACCGCTCGGCGACCCGAACCGTGTAGATGCGCAAGATCCCTAGCTTTTCGGCCTGCCGGTATTTCGCTTCGTCCATGCCGGGCGGGATTTCCGGGTGATGCGCGACTTCTGCGTAGTGCAGTTCGATCAATGCCTGGATTTCATCTACCACCGAGTCGCAGGTTTCGCGGGCAAACACCGCAACGGGTTTCAACGACGCGTTCATTTGGGATACAGCTTTTCAGCTCCCCGGGAATGCAGCGATTTGAGCGTCTTGGCAAGCCTCGCCCGGCGCCCAAGAGTGCCGGATTTCTTGGCCGTGGCATTGAGTTTACCCGCAGGGATCTTTTTGCCTTCGGGTACCCCCAACTCTTTGTGGAGTGCACCCTTGTGCTTGATCGCATGCTCGATCCAGTCGGCCATCACAATACTCGTTTCGGTATAGAGCGAATCGAGTCGCTGGTTTTCTCGCGAATCTCGGTCGGCAACCGATGGCCGGCTTCCGTGTGCCCTGCCACGGTCGTTCCGCTCATCGGCGCCGTACCCGGTTGTGTGAGATGCGGCGGTTTCAAACCGTGACCGTGCGAACGGTCGAATTTGCTTTGAACCTTGGGATTGTTGCGCGTCTCGCCTTGGATGTCGCCGCCGCGCATGTTGCTCTTAAGCATTGTGTTCTCCTGTTTCCTTGGCATATCGTTCAAACGGATCGTAATCAGTGCCGCGCACGTGCAATGAATGGCTGACCAAGCCGGCGTATTCGCGTGCACCCGAGAATCCCGGCAACGCACTGGCTCGAGGCGCGACCGGATACGCAAAGGTACACGCCAAAGCATCCTCAAGATCCGGCGACCGACCGAGACGCGCCTTGATCTGCTCTTTCTTTTCCATCAGCACCGCGCCGTTCTTGTCGTAGCTGAACGTCATCGTCGTCAGTCCTGAAACCATTTCAGGGACTGGCGGCAACGCCCCACCGTCGCGCACCCAATCGGCCAGCTCCCAGTACATCTCGGCACGTTTGTTCGCATAACGGCCTTCTTTGCCCGGTTTACCGCCGAATTGCACACCGAGCGCCGAATATCCGGAGCTGGTAAGAAATTCATGCCAAGCGCCACCCCAGCCGCCCGAACAGTCGATCTGAATCGAATCGGCCTGCCATTCGTTGGCAATGCGCGCCGTGTGCGGGCCGCCCTGCAACGGAGATAATCCGCGCATCCGCAACGGCGTGAACGCGATTTTGCCCTGGCGTTTGAAAATCACCGATTCGTCATCGCCGTACTGCGCAACATCAACTCCCAAAATCTTGGGAAAACCGGCAAACGTATCTTCGTGATAATGCCGTCTCTGAGCGGTAATAACTTCGTCAGCTGACAACAGCGTGTTCAGGCCTTGCTGGGGGAACTTCGCCAGAAAATTGACCATGATCCACGGATTGTCTCGGCCGTATTCTTGGATCTGTTCCCGGGCAAATTCGACGGGAATGCGTGGCGTGCGTTTGGGATCGTCCGGATCCGCCGTGATCTCGGTGACGTGCCACTGCTCTCGATGCTTGACTGCGGCGTCATACAACGCCCCTTCGTGACTCGTCGTATTGCCGGCAATGACCACATGGGCATGACAGCCTTGCTTGCCAGACGCATTCGCAATGATGACTTGGGCTGTCGCGAGCACGGCTGGCGGGATCGAGCCCGCTTCGTCGATCAGCACCATGACGTTGTCGGCCCAAAGCCCCGCAAGGGTGTCGGCGAGTGCTTGCGGGTCGGCGGTCTGCGGCCAACTGCGGGCGGACATCCACCAGGTGTCCGGCTGTTCTTTCAAGAAAATGCGTTCGGCAGTGACCTCGAACAGGTGCGCGAGCAATTTCGACCGGCTGCGCCATTTCGACATCTCTGTCCACAGGTTGTCTTTCAAGTTTTTGGCGGTGATCGACATCGCCGCAATCTTAGGATTCGGGTAACACAACAAAAAATTCCAGCCCACCCACGCAAGTACCGCCGTCTTGCCCGGTCCTTTGCAACACATCATCGCTTGGCGCGGATGGATCGGAAATGCGTCCAAGACGTCGGCCTGCCACGCATCGGGCTCGACTCCGAACAGCTCACCCACCATCGTCGACGGGCGTTCGCGCCAGCGCCTAACCCGTTCTATGTCTTCAGGATTCACTGGCGCCGGCGATGAGGTCTGCCCACGACAGCCGCACGTCCAACTGTTTGATTGATTCGGCTTTTGCAAGAGTGCGCTCAACGAGAAAGCGCGCATTCGCGGCAGCAACTGGGTCAAGTTCGATTTTGCCTAACGCATTGTCCTGTAACCGATTGACAAGCTGACTGGTTTTGATCCGAGCCAGAACGAGTTCGCTGTGACGCCGATTGAGTCTTGCAGCCATCTAAGCGTGTCCGGCCAGATGGGCGGATGACAGGATCCGCGGTGCTTCACGTGCCGTGTTCTCGAAAATGTCCGCTTTTTCGTTCAGCTTGGCGACCAATAGCTGGTCAAACCGTTCTTGCGCGGTGTTGGCATAATCCAGTTCAGGGATGGGATCGACCAAGAATGCCAACAGGGCATCGACCTTGCACGAGAGCAACGTCGTATTGACGAAAGCGGAGATGCTCGCACCTTGTGGGGTCATCGGCTGTTTCAGCGCGGCTTCGACGACCCGCTTTTGCGCAAGCTGCACGGCAGATAAGTTGTCCATCAGCTTACGATATGGCGATCCGATCAGCCGAAAGCGGACATCACAGCCAGAACCAAACCGCGATTGCGAATAGGATGCCGCCCATGGCCGCGATCAGCGCGGCTCCGAGCATGACCTCCGGCCGGTATTCCGGTTCCGTGGGGCGTCGCTGTCGGTGCAATCTCATGGCCGCTGCCGGAATCGGCGCACGACGGCGCGAAAATGAGCAATCGCATCGTCCCGGTCGCGCACGATTGTGACGGGTCCGAAATCCTGCTGGAAACGCTCCTGGGAGGCCGATAGGGCACCCTCCTCGGTCTTGACCTCCACCAACTGCAAAATCGGCCCCTGGGCTGTCGGAATCGACACCACGAGGTCCGGAAAGCCGCCGCCCAGGGTCGATGTGTCATGGACCTTGCAATAGAGCTCGCGGTACACCTGTGCGATCTCGGCGTGATTCGCATCCCGTTCGCCAAGCGCGGCTCGAGCCCGGGCGCTCATGGATTCGGTCTCAGTGCGCGCAGGATCTTGCGCACCTGTTCGCGGCTCACCCCAAATCGAAGCGCCAAGACCTCCGCGGGCAGTCCCTGGGAGCGCAATTCACAGATGCGCCGGTTGCGCTCGTGCAGGGCAGGCAGATCGCGTTTTGCCTTACCCGTCATGATTTTGATCCAGAATCGGAATTATCCCCCCGCTGGCGGGCCTGGTGTTTCTCGGCCATGTCTTGGGCCAATTTCAGCGATGCGATTTCCCGGCCAATGACACCGGATTGTTTGCCGTAAACCCATAGGTCCCATCCGCGCACGGTGTGAAAGATCCGGTAGGGATTGCTGACCCATTAGTTTTCGAGCTGGACCCATTTCATGCGTTTCTCATGCGCGGCGATGTTTCGGCGAGACGAATTCGAGTCTCGAAAGCCGCGCGAGATTCCAGCGGGTGACGAATGAGGCCCACGCGGCGGCCCGCTGTTTCAGCCGCGCCGTCCGCTTGGGCGTTCTGGCGCTCGCGTTCACGGATCTTGGGGTCCTGCGGGAGTGCGTAGTCCCAGGCTTCGTCATAGCCGCCCTGGTCGAACCAGGTTTTGGGCTTTTGCACGAGCTCTGAGCCCGCTTTGCCGGATGCCTCGCAGTATTCACGGTAGGCATCGATCGCTTGGGTGATCTGATCCCACGAGTGGGTCAGGAGCGCCCGGCGCACGGAGAGCATCAATCGCATGTCCAGCCATCCAAACCCTCCGCTTCGGCGCGGATACCGAGCCTTGATCTGCTCGAGCCAATCCCCCGGCATCGCGTGCATGTTCTTCCCTGCTCGGTTGGTAAGTCCGAATCCATGTTGTAGCGCAGAATTTGATGGACTACAACAGATCGGGGGCAATTCTGACACGGCAATGTGGGGTAGCGCACAAAAGGTGCGGCGCGGGATTCGGTATGGTCGGGAGCGGGGAGCTATTGACGGGCGATTCCGCGAGGCGTAGAAATGACAACGCCCCAGTAAAGGGGCGTGTCATGCGCTTACCAGGCGCGTGATCGGTGAGAGCGGCACCGGATCAAGAGCGATCATCTACGCACTCGATCCCGCCGTCAACCCCGATCACCTCCCTGATGAGCCAGGCACTCAGTGCCTCGCTACGCACACGAATATCTGGCGCGTGTCAGGCCGATGCAATCTCGGTAAGACCGGATCGAGCTTATCTTGCCCCAGGGTGACTCCGAGGGCGTGCAGGAGGGTTCGGGAAGGTCTTGGGTCAAATCAGGGGGGCACGGAAAAAGACCCCCGAGCTGCTTGGAAACCTCAATGGCTCCATACAGCCTGATCAAACTGACACCCCCAGCAATGGGGGTTAGGGGGGCTCTTGTTTCCTAATTCACCACCAGCCTCATAGTCGGAGCAAAACATGACGAATTGCAGACGATGCGGACTACCCATCAAGTTCCGCAAGCTTTCAGGCCGCAGATGGCAGCCAATCAACTTGGATGGGTCGGCTCACCGGGACGTGAACGGGAAAGGGGATCAGCTTGGGTTCGATGAAATGGCGGATCGTCCGACATTGAGGGCGGGTCCGGTGGTCAAAGCGATCAGCGACGCATTGCCGGTGTCCTGCGATCAATGCATTCCGTGGCTGCAACCCTGCTTTTGCGATATCCAGAACACGGATCTTGACGATGAATTCAGAGCCATTATGCGGTAGATATTGTCAAATTTGACAGGTTAACCTACACTTTGCTCACGACAGGGCGAGGCACACCCCTCCAGCGTCACTGCCTACCCAAGTTCAGCGCCCGGCCGGCGAGGCCACCGAGACCGGGCCGCTACTTCGCCGAAACCGTTTTCTCGTCAATTCCTCGATCTGATACTGCCGGACGAGCGGAATCCCCTTGTGCGCCCATCGCGTGATGTTCTGCCGGCTACAGCCCAAAGCTTTTGCCATTTTGTTCCGGCTGCCGAAGTAAGCCAACACGTCCTCGAATTTCATGACCCCGATCATATAGCCAGCAACACGTGTTGACAAGGGCAATTGATGTTGCTATCGTTCCCCCATCGACCACAGGAGGACGACATGGCAACCGCAGTGCTCAAAATCGACGCGATGGGATACTGGACGCTCTATTCCGGGCATCAGCCCGTGATTTCGTTCCCGAACTACGACGAAGCAATGGAATTTCTCTCTGACGAGGGTCCCTGGGACGGCGGCCTCGTGCGCATCGAACGCGAACCGTTCGAGCTCTCCGACGCCGAGATCCGCTACAACGAAGCGGAGAATCGCGCCGACGAGCTGCGCAGCGTGCTTTTGGACATCGCACGCGCGGGAGTCCCGTCATGATCTGGGGCTGGCAGATTTGCCTCTGCTTGCTGTGCGTCGCCGTGGCGACCGTCTGTGCACTGATTGTCGGGATTTCGTGCTGGCACGACGAAACGTTTCGTCGCATCCCGCGCGACAAACTGAATCAGCATCGTGTTACCCCGCAAATCCCTCTCATCCCCAAGGATTACAAATGAAAGTCACGCTCGCCATCTACGCCGCTCCCGGCGAACCCCTCGACGAATACGTATCGGTGTATCGGCGCGAATCCGAACCCTATCTCGGACACAAGGTGCGCCGGTCGGAATACGTCGAGGTCGATTTCCCGCTGCGCAAACGCGAGGACACGATCGACCAGGAGCTGGAAACGCTCGAGCTGATGGAATCGCAAATCCGCGCGGAGGCGCAGAAAAAGATCGTGGCCATCGCCGAACAACGCAAGAAGCTGCTGGCGTTGAGCTATGACGAGATGCCGGCATGAACGCCGCCACACAACCCTGGCCGGTCAATGCCGAAGATCTCTCGCTACCGGCAACCTCACCGCCGCTACCCTCACCGCCGCTACCCTCACCGCGCGTGTATGCGGCCATCGCCAAGGTCATGGCCGACATCGGCAAAGCCGGCATCCGCAAGGCGCGCGTGAACGAGCAACAGCGCTACCAGTTCCGCGGCATCGACGACGTTTACAATGCGCTCTCCGCTTTCTTATCGACTGCGGGCCTGTGCATCCTGCCGCGCGTCACCAAACGAGAAGTCACCGAGCGGGCCACCAAAAACGGCGGCGTGCTGTTCTACGTTGTGCTCGATGTCGAATTCGATCTCGTATGCGCCGAGGACGGTAGCCGCCACACCGTCACAGTCGTCGGCGAGGCCATGGATTCCGGCGACAAGGCGACGAACAAAGCCATGAGCGCGGCGTACAAGTACGCCTGCATGCAGACGTTCTGCATTCCGACTGAGGGCAATCCGGACGCAGATGCGGAAACACACGAGCCGGCTCCGAAGGAAATCCCGGATGATTGCTGGATCTTTCTGCAAGATGCGGCAGCCGAAGGCGAACCGGCGCTGCGCGCGGCGTGGAAAGAATTGCAGGCCGACACTCGAGATACGATCACGCGCGCCCATAGCGAGCGTTGGGAGCGCATCAAGGCGTCCGCGAAGGCGGCGAAATGAAATTCACGGTGCTGGAACACGAGCAACGTTCGCTCGCCTGGTTCGCGGCCCGCGCTGGAAGGCTCACGGGTTCGCGCGCGGCCGACATGCTCGCCAAAATCAAGACGGGCGAAGCTGCGGCCCGGCGCGACTATCGCCTGCAACTCGCGACCGAGCGCCTGACCGGGCTGCCGCAGGAAAACGGTTTCGTCAACGCGGAAATGCAGCGCGGGATCGACTGCGAACCACTCGCCTTCGCCGCCTACGAAGCGGCGACCGGCGAAGTCGTGAGGCGCACGGGGTTTTTGTGCGCCGACGATTTGATGGTCGGCTGTTCGCTCGACGGCGATATCAACGATTTTGCCGGCATCGTCGAGTTTAAGATTCCGAAATCGACGACGCACATCGGTTATTGGAAAGCTGGGGGAGTCCCTTTGGCGTATCTGCCGCAGCTCACGCACAATCTATGGGTGAGCGGCGCGCAGTGGGTCGATTTCGTCTCTTGGGATGACCGCGTGCCGAGGGGCCTTCAGCTTTATCGATACCGCTTGGAGCGCGACGAATCTCAGATCAACGTTTACGCGGAGGCCGCGCGGCAGTTTTTGGAGGAAGTCGCCGCAGAGGTCAAGATGCTGGAAAGTCTCGGCCGATGAAGGGATGCTACGTTTTGCCTCGCGAGCTGTCTCGATCCCGCGTCATCGAGCGGATCGGCCTGATATTGGCATCCCTGCCGATTGAGACCGCATGGCGCGTCGAGGTTCACGAACACAAGGCCAAGCGCTCGAACGCCCAAAATGCCTATTTGTGGGGCGTCGTGTACGCGACCATTCTGCAAGCCGGGCAATTGAAAGGATGGGAACCGGAGGATTTGCACGACTACCTGCTTGGCGAGCATTTCGGCTGGGAGACGATTACCGGGCTTGGGAAAACGCGCCTGCGGCCTATTCGGCGCAGCTCGCGATTGAGCAAGCAGGAATTCTCGGATTACATCGAGTTCATCCAGCGGCGCATGGCGACGCATGGCATTTTCATCCCAGACGCGAACGGTGAGGTCGCGGCATGAATCTCACGACACTTGCCCGCGATCAGTCCTGCACCATCCGGCTTCCCGGCTGCACGGGCGGCGGCGAGGATACCGTACTTGCCCATTATCGTTCGATCCGGTTCGGCGCTGGCGTCGGTCGAAAACCGCCCGACTGGATCGGTGCCTACAGTTGCGCGCATTGTCACGATGTCGTTGATGCGCGCGTGTTCGCGCACGACTATAGTCGGGATCGCGTGAGACTGGCGCACGCGGAGGGCGTCATCGAATCGATTGGCCGTCTTATAGCGGCGGGACGATTGGTATTCAAATGAACTGGCGGAACGTGTTGATAGATGCTTTGGTGGGACTGCCTTTCAACCTCCTGACCTTCTATGTCGGCAGGCTTTGGGAGCGACATTCTGGGACCGGCAGAACATGAATAGCCTTCAGGCCGCTGGCTACTTAGGGAGAGGTAACCCCCTGGGCGCAAGCCCGCAAATGTCCTTGGATGCGGTCCCAGCACCCGTATCCCTTGGACCAGGCAGGAATGCGCAGCCGACACATGGCAAGCGAGCCCTGGGAAGTTGTGTGACAGCTCGGAGAGACGGCAATGGATAGAACAGCGAGACTTATCGATGGGATGAGGTTATGCGTCATGACTAAAAGCCCGCAGGGTGAATGCCCCACAGGGGACTATGAGAGCGCCGGTACTGAGGCCGAAAGGCAGTCCGGCAAAAGCCCTGCACCTATTCCGTGTGAGCACAAACATACGCTGCCGCCGAGCCGATGGTCCCCCAAGACTTTCTGCATCGACTGCGGGAAGGATTTGCCATGAAGCCGGA
>Ga0116231_10006250_pt1 | contig 22875 bp, 9 predicted proteins | sample S1TSphgellanicum_2_FD_89695 | JGI IMG/M metagenome (GOLD analysis project Ga0116231, IMG submission 89695) | Host-associated microbial communities from peat moss isolated from Minnesota, USA - S1T2_Fd - Sphagnum magellanicum MG | ecosystem: Host-associated > Plants > Peat moss > Unclassified...
CAAAATACACCCAAGGAGAAAGTTCACATGAACATTCCCCTTTGCAAGATAATCTCCATGCCAATGGTTAGACTTGCATTGAAGATTGATGTATTGAATATGGAACATGTGTTCCAAATGGGGCATGAAAAAGGTGACAAAGTTTTTAAAGTTTCTACTATAAATTGGCAAGGGGAGGACCCTTATATTGAATCTTATGAAGGGTGGGATCCACATTGGAAAGAGGTGAATAAAAACTTTGAGATGTTTCTCAGAATAAATGCAGATCTTTAAAGGTTTCTAGGCGTATGTTTTATGTATGGGACGGAAATGATCACCATTTCCAGGCATGGATGCCATTCATCATTGGGATACACCCCAAAGATGCTTCTTAGCACATTTGTGTTAATTCAATATTATTGAACATAAAAAAAAGACTAATGGAGTTATTGATTGCCATGATTGACGTCAATAAGTAATAGACAAATTATCTCTTCCATGATATGTCTATTTCTCTCAGCTTGAATTCAATGCAATACCCATTTCATTCACCCTAAATTTTATGTACTTTTTAATGTCATGTTTAGTTCATTCACTTTGAACTAAATGTGCAATTTTGTTGAATTAGACCATGTCAAGCCTAGCTTCATCCACAAATTTTTCAGAATTAGAACATCGAAAAAATACCCTTACAACCATTGATAAATGTTGTAACTCCAAACTTGTATAAGAATTGTAAAATCAAATCACGTAAAACATGGTACCCATTGAATGTAAAGGTTTTTTTTTGGTTACATGTAGAAGGTAACAATAAATGTTCCTTTGACTCCAATTCAATATTATTTCAATTTTGGTATGTTATTTCAATTTAACATTTTGGTATTTTGAACTTGTTTGCATGCTTATTTTTGGATTTAGAAAGAACTTTTCGCAACAATTGATGTTGTTGTGAAATTGTACTATGAAAAAATGTTGAATCGTAGTTGGAGATCAACATCCAAGATGCAAACCTTCATGGAAAAAGCTATGGTACAAGTCCAAAAGGACCACCTGATAACTTTCACCAAACATCTGCCCATTATGATCTAGCCCTTAGTCCCGAGTTCATGATTCGAATTCAAATTCATTATGATATGAACTTTAACCCCGAAATGTTCATCAATAAGCTTCAAATGCTTGCATCAACTGTGGTCTCCAACAAGCACGAATTTGCTTGGTTCATCCAATGGAATGAGTCAAATGTCTTGAAAGAAGCCAATAAAATTCCAAAGCAAGGCTTCTCTAACACAACAGTTGACCAATTGTTGCATAAGGCCACCTTCTAGTCCTAGGTAATTCTTTACATAATTCTTACATTCGCACAATTTCAAATTTCTTTTCAAATTTCCATGATTCACAAGAGTTGTTTATTAATTTATATGCAACTTGAAGTAAAGGGGAAGAAGTTGTATGTTTCAATGGTGAAGGATCTTGGCTTATCTGTGGGGGATACAAGTGAATTATTGTCCCTTTTAGACTACATCAACGAATGGAGGCTTACCATTTGGGAGATTGCATTTTTCTAAGAGTTCAAATCAAAGGATGGAATGTGAAGGAGTAAGGCTTGGGAGTAGCAAGTTGGTTGAATCGAAGCTCTGAAAAGAATCCTTTTCAAATGCATGTCTTATTGAATTGTTCCGCAATTCCTATCATAGTTGCTTGGGATCATCTGTGTCTAACATCTCTTTTTGTTTATTTCAGGTATTTTGATTTTTTCTACTTCAAAGTGATGTTATTCTTGAGATTCCTAGGTTGTTGAAAATTTGGAAGGATCCCAAATCAAATAGCACAATGTACATGAAAGAATTATTTTGAAATTGGACCTCCTCCCATCTCCAAGATTGTCCCTAGTACTTAGATTGCCCTAAGGACAACGCATGCACACCTTTTCTAAAAGAGAGCTTTGAGATAAGCACGATCTTGCTTTCGTATAATGTTTTGCATTCTCAGAACTGGAGGTAAAAACCAACATCAAAAGGAAACAACATGATGGTTGCAAGGAAAAAAGGAAGGGAAAAATAAATGATTCCAATTTGGAAATAGAAGACTCCAACATCCCTTAGTACCAACAAGAGAAACAAAAAAAGGACATCATGCCTTTTGAATCCTTTATTGATGTGCATGCAAGACGATTTGAGGTTTTTCCTCATGGGGAGGCTGGACAACAAACTTTTCCTTGGGTGGTACCACTAGGAACCACCTTACCAAAATCATAGGAAAGTTGGACCCAATTTAAGAAATAAAATTTCATCTACTTATACATTAATTTATTTGATTAAACTAGGTGGGCTATGTGTTCCCCACCTATGCACACACTCATGAAAAATAATGAACACCCAAAACCCAAAAACATATAATATGTATTAACATTTTGATTCTTGAACCATTCGTGACCCATTCGTGACCCAATTCTTGATTTTTTTCTATTAAGTGTCCATACAATTACATAACAAATAATTTTCTTGTTTATTTAGTACATTCACAAGGGAATGATCCAAACTAGTCATTAAAAAAAAAGGGGGGGTGAAAATATAGTTATCATTTGTGTTATTGACATCAATGGGCCTTTGGGGCTTAAAAATCTTGATTTCAAAAATTCATAACTAAATCAAAATTGATTCATTCAATTATTTATAAAAGACATCAAATAGGTTGGCATTTTAAGTATTCTCAAAATTAACATCTAAGAAAAATTTAGAAAAAATAGATTCCTTTTGTGTTCTTAATAAAAAAAATCTTTCGTGCAACATTCCTAAAACTTTTTCCTTGGGCATAAGCATGGTAAAGTATGCCAACAATTAGAAGTTCTTTAATTTCATTGCATAATATTGAAGAACATGTTTTAATATGCATTTAAGTACATTTTTTGAGACGCAAGTACTAGAATGTACTTGTCACAATTCTACAAAATTAAGTTATAAGTACATGAAAAGAAAACATCATTTATAATTATCATATTTTCAAGTTGATGAAGCCTAGTGTGTCTGGATATAGTTTCAACTTTTCATATTATAGTCATAATCTATCAAAGTTTTAATGTAAAATTACTTTGAAAAATTTGAACAACCAACCAATTCAGAACAACTTTTCATCCACTTTTCTTATATATAAATTCTTTAAACTTTATGTTCAACTTACAATAATTTCAATGAAGTGTTCTATGATTTCAAAATGCAACTTAAATAGGTTTTTAATATTTTTTTAAATGTCAATGTTGAAAAGAGACTGTTTTTAAAATCAAAATTTCTTAGGACTATATTTTTGGCATACTTTATCATGCTTGGATCCCCTTATGCATTCATTTTCAACATTAAAACACATTTATAAAAAAATTTAATTAGATTTTTGAATTCTACATGACTTGGGTAACCTTTTGATAAATAATTTGGAATGAAAAGCTTTCTTTATGTGGTCCTATGTTGTTCTAAAATTGAATGGGTCACTGAAATTTGGGAGGTGGCATTCCTAATGGTACCACCCAAGGATAAGTTTGCCCTGGATCTAAGGGTTTCCAAGAGGCCCCTTTTCAACAAGAACCAAATTGAAGGCTAGAAGTGATTTCCTTGGCTAATCCATTTTCAAAATCTCGCAAGTGTGTTCTTCTACCTCCTATTTAGTTATGTTCTTCAAAAAATTGGTAGAATAAGGTAAAAATTTTTAACCTTTCATGGACTTCCATTGTGGTGACTAGGCTACACTTTGGGCATTGACTTGAAGAATTTGGAAAGATTAATAATTTCATATCACTATAAGATAAAATTTTCCTTCCCCCAACTTTTGTGTTTAGATCGGTCATTTTTTTCATTTTCAAAGTTTAGCTACACTTGCACCAACAACCCATGGCATGTTGCAAAACTTGCATCAAGCCATCAACTAAACTAATTATAGCTAGCAACATAGGTTTTTTTTTTTTGCGTTTCAATTAAAGGTTTTTAATGTAAAATTTTAAAAGGGTAATAGATATTTTGGATTGTGAAAAAAAATTGTTACACTAAAAAAACCATCTTCAATAAGATGCGAAAAAACAATTGTTTTAGTGTATTAAAATGCAACAAATACACCAATTTTTTGTTCCATGGACATTTGCTTTGATGATGTCTAGGTTCCATATTGAAATTAAATAGAGCTAAATTTTGCAAAATCAACAACTTTTCAATAATAAAAAAACATTGCACGCTTATTACTTTAGACTAAGTTTTTATCACTTATGGAAGAATTGAACCTCTTATACTACCCATTGCAACATAAGTGGTATACAAAAAGAACATAGGTATTTTTAATATTTATAATTTACGATTGGTTATTACAACTAGAAATTATATTCGATAATGTTAGAAATTACACATTAAAAAAGCTAAAATTCAAAACAAGTAAATGGGTCAAGGAAGGCTCATAGCCTAAATGCAACAATTTGCATTGTGAAACCAAAAACTAAAATCACCCATGTGTCTAAGAAGTGTCACTAAAACTACCAAATCCAAGATGCCAAATCCAAGTGTTAAGATTGTAAGTTGTAACAAAATTTTTAAAATGGCTTAACATCATGGAAACTAAAAGGATTCATGCAACTTTGAAAGTTTGGTCAAATTTCCAAGGATACAACAACAACAAGAATCATGATTCATGAATCACCATACCATTTGTTTTCACTAATCCAAAATTCAATAGCCTCCTTGTATGGGAAATTTGCCAAAGTGAAGAATCTTTGCCGAAATGTCCTCACAACCACAAGTAGATGTACACCAAGCCTATTATAGAGGCTAGACTTAAGGACCTTCAAAGTGGAGAAACATTTTTCATCCTCCATAGTACCAAAAATAAGGATGCCCAATTCTTAAGAAGTTAATAGAATGGATATTAGAAGTTTATTACATTATAATTTATTAGGGTAAGTACTAAATACTACATAGTAGTATTATTTATTAAGGTAGGTATAGTAAGGTGGGTAGCTAAAACTCAAAAAACAAAATGATTTTTTGGTTCAAACCCTAACAACTATGTTTAATATTACTCACTCTAATGTAAAACTTTAGTTGTAAACTTGTTGGCTACTATTTCAACCTTAGGGCAATTACTTTGGCAACATAGAAGGCCAAGATGTAGCCACCTTCTAAAAATTGGAAGGATAAGATAAAATCTAGGCTACATGGTCCATGGCCATAAAGCAAGCTCACGTTATTCCCATCGTGGTGGATGGAGTGATTGGGCTATCACATGGCCATGGACATATTATTTTTGGCTATTTGGAGGCATTTGTCCCCCAACTTTTCCCTTGTACTTGGAGCATGACCCTTTTTAAAAAGTTGGTGATATTTAGCTAGAAGAGAAATGGTTTGTCCAGATGCTTAGAAATGAAAATCATAGAAGGTTTGCACCATTGATGGTGACTAGGAGTGGCTCCATTCACCAAAGTTCACCACTGAACTTTGGTAAATGCAACCAAATTGATGGTCATTTTCACAAAAATTTGGTACCAAATTTTGGTGGACGTGATCCATCCACCAAAATTTAGTGTTAAAGTTTGGTGAGGATGCCATCTCGAAGCATTCACTATCACCAAAATTTGGCATTGAATTTTGATTTATTGATCTCCTTGTTCTTGAAATGAACAATATTTTCATTAATTGACCTCTTACTCCCACTACACTTGTTTCTTAGTTTTCTTGTTCTTAAGTTCCAACTTGTGTTTGTTCAACTTCAATTGAATTTTGGTTTCCTTTCACTATAGATCTCCCCAAATATGAAGGTTGATCTTGTGATTATGAATATCCCAACCAATATGTTGATGCCTTATGTCTTTGATTCGACATCTTGTATCCCTATTTGGAATCAAAATGTTGATAACTTCATTAATTTTGTCATCCTTTTTTCTAAAAAATTACTATTGGAGCACACCATTACATGCTCCTTTTCCATGTAGATGATTTGAATGTTTTGAAGGAGATTCGGTCTTTTAATTTGGAGAGCTACTTTTTGAAGATCCGCATGGAGTGGATTATGATCAATACTCTTCTACAAACAAGTAGCAAAAACCATCATTGAAAGGTATTCAATTTGCTTTGCATTCATCTTTTATTATCTTCCTTATTCCACTCCAATGTGTTAATAGTTGCTTCTCTCTAAGACTCTTGTGAGCGGGGCTACCTTGCCATTGAAAGTTTTGAATCCTGATATGGGGAACAACCCACACTTTAGCCTTTGATCCCTTTCACTTGATTCCATGAGCAAAGGAATCAATTTATCCTTTAAAGATGTTTTGTACAATTTCACAAGGATCACAATTATGTCAAGATCAAACTTTGGGAGGTCATTCAAAGCAACAAAAGAAATAGATATTGGGACCGTGGAGACACTTATTGAGGCTTCAAGAGGCCTAGATCCCTAGTTGTTGACGTGAATTGTGGAGCAGGTCATTACAAAACTTTTTTCCTCTTCACATTTGAAAGGCCTTTGCTTTTGAGTTGGAAATTACATGTCTTTTTTTTATTTTATTCCACATGCAATAACATTTGAGGCATGTTAAGGGCTTGGCATCAACATTCTCGCCCTTGAGCTTGAAGAAATCATTTTTCAAGAGGTATTCACACCATTGCTATTAGTCCCCATGCAACCAAGTCCAAGATTCCATTTGCACGTGGTCTTCATCCCAACTCTCTTATGAAGAAGAAGTGATGAATTGTTCTAGATTGTGAATAAGGTTTTTAATTCCAACTCTTCCAATTTTTTCATACTATCGCTTACTTGTGTTGCAACAACTAAATCCATTTTTTTCTTGTAGAGATTCAGCTTGGAGATTCCATCTTAACTTACCCTCATTTTCAACAAAGTCCTTTGACCAATCCAATATTGGCTCCGCATGCTAAGGCTTGGGCTACTATTATGGTGGATATGTAATATATCCTCACCATTGTCTCTTGTTTTAGTACCTTTTTATGATCCCCATGTTCTTGTTTTTATTGACAATGAGGGTGAAGTTCATAGTCCTTGATGGTTTTTTTTTTTCTAGGATTGAACTATGTTTGTCTCTTTTGCTTCCATGTCTATTGAACTTGGGGGTGGATGACAATTGTTCATTATCCTACAATTGGGTGGAAAGTTTTGGTCAAATTTCAATATGTGAAGTTCTATCTCCTTTTCCACACTTAAATTCAATGTTTATGTATAATAATTACCTTGTTTGCAATGATCAATTCATTCTCAACAAAAAAAAATTTACGAATTCATGGGATGGTGGATTCCATGTAATTGTGTTATGAGTTCTATTAAACTTTTAATATAGGAAGTGCTAATAAATGTTTTTCAATATGATCACTTGACAATTTACTATAATGATTTCATTCCCAAAACATTAGAAATTATTGGGAATGATTCATGTTACCAACATTTTGATTGTTTCCTCATTCAAAATAGTTTTTTGTTATGTGTAAAACTCATCTACCATTGTTTCTATGTTCATATGTGGAATTCCCCACCACCTCGTTGCATTTCATTGGGATTTTGAAATTTTCTTATAATAGAACTCCTAACCACACAAAATAGAAAATAGACCAAAAAATCTTTTTTCCAACTTCCTCAAATTTTTTTATTTGTCTTTATAAATGTCCTTGCAAGGAATCTGACACACCCTTCCTTCTCTACCTCCAAACTAGGGAGACTAATGGTTGGATATGATTTTGAATCTATTTTTATATCTTTTATGTTTCCTCAATGATGTCATTTGCAACCATTCCTTTACCTTCCCCTTCCCCAAAGCAATAAACTTTGACAACCTCCTCTAAGATTCTTGATGTGAAATTTAATAATTTAATATTGAAAAGTTTAGCATGGAAAATCATGAATGTAGATAAGTTTATTGAATCATGAAAATTTGGTTGAGGACATATGATAGTTGTAATTTACAATCTATTAAGAGTATATATCCATTTTGCAACCTTAACAAATATCATGTGGGTGGCTTGTAATAACCTTTCCTTGAATATTAAGCCTTTTTCACACTACATTTGTAAATAAGTAAATGTGTGTTTTGTTAAAAACATTAATAAATAAGACTTTGGAAAAGGTAGTAAAATCCTTTAGTTCATTTAATCATGAAATAATAAATCATTCCACCACAAATTGGTGTCGACTATAAGGCATACACCTTCATATTTGTCAACATGAAAATTTATTTGGTTTAATATTCACCTACCATCTATGAATTACTCCAAATCCCTAAGGATTCTATAAATTAGGCAAAACACTATACAATTTGGCCACTAAACAAATCTTGTGTGTGTGTGTGTGTTGATTTGTTGTCAACATCCATATAGGCAGAAGAAATTTGAGAATTTGAAAAAGTTTACTTCCATGACTATATTGCTTCACATATTATTTAGTAGGGCCAATATGTAGTGATCCATAGGGTTGGGCCAATCATGTTACTAACTTTTATTTAAAAACATATTGGGTATGTTTTATGGGTTTTAAAATGTAAACCTTCTAAATCAATAAGAACATATGCTAGTATGCACTAAATAAACAAGGGAATGTCTTCCACAAAGAGAGAAATGCAAAGTTCAACATGAAGGATTAGGTTGTCCAATTACATCTTGAATTATTTTTACAAGCAGGTTATAATGTGTTTTTCATAAACACACACTTACTAGCTTCCGTGGAAAATGGTAACTTAAAAAAAAACCTTCCATACAAGTTTTTACACATAACTACTTCTCACATATGCTAACTTCAATACATTGTCATTCTAGCTTTGAATTCTTGGATGGCAGCTTCTATCATGATTGGTGTTTCTAGGTCATTGGTTTCCTCTTCTTTTTCATCATTTATAATAAGAGTTTCAACACCCTCTTCTAACATTTATTTCTCTTTGCTTATAATCTATTTTTTGCTTTTATTGTTTTTTATGGTATGAAAGTTGAAATTATTTGCAAAATGTTCTATCAAATCTTCCATTGCATTTGTATGATAATTGGATGATGGACTTCTTTTTGGGCTTTCCATTGGGGTAAAGAATTCTCATATTCTTCTTCTTCAATTGATCCTGTTAGAATGATCTTCATGTTAATATATTACAATTGATAGTTCCTTGCCTTTTCATCATTGTTCTTTTTTACATCACGATTATTTGTTAAACCCCTACAATATAACACATTCATACATTTATTGTGCTTATAAAAAACTTTTCTATTTTCACATTCAACCAGTTATCAAGAACAACGATAAACTACATTAAAACATGTATACCATTTTTTACATGAAATCAATATCAATATCCTTTCGCCAATTATTCAAGCATTATGGTATCTTGATGTAGGTCATTGACATTTGACAATATGGGTGCCAACCTTCCAACTAAAGGAAATTTTGTTTGATTTCAATCATTTTCATTACTTCCAACACTCCATTAAATCTTATAACCCATAAATTTGAGATCATTTTGTTTGCTTTATAAATGGTCCATGTTCATAAATATTGATTCTTATCCCTTATTTAATTGAACTTCACAAAAGCAAACAATGTATAGTTCCACACCCATACACATCTTCCACCAACTATAAACAATATTTCATTGTTATTAATGCATTACATATCCTTGTTCATGACAATCCTTTCAATCTGCCAGATGTCGCAACCCTACTTAGAGGGAGTGTGAGGATGAAACTCACATTCCCGAAATTGGGACTTGGGATTCCTTCGAGACTCCTGAAACTTCAAAGTTCAATTGCAGGGGTCAAAACACCTTGCATTGGGGCATTCTTTATATCATTGGAAAACTAGCAAAGTGAAGATGTCGAAAATGGGCTGGCATGGGCCATTTGGACATTTTCATCACAAGTTATGGCAAAAAGAAGGTCAAGAATCAACCCAACCCCGGTGTGTGCAGGTAGAGTGCGATACCCTATTGGAAAGCTCTTGAGGAGAGCTACAAGTTTGTTTCAGATCTCATCCCAATCGAAGGTCTAAGCAAGGAGTTATGACCTTGCAAAATCCTGAGAATCCAAATCGGAACAGTTTCGAGACTTCTCCTTGGGAGTCTCGAAACAAAAAGCCATTTAGATGTGGGTGCTATGGAGAGGCACATAATATACTATATGGGGGAAGGTGATGGCTTCCCTCGAGTTTGGGCTGTGATGAGTCTTGTGAGTCTAGGGTTACCTGTGGTTTGTCCTAGCACCAAGGGTGCTTCAGAATGTGAATTAACCAACTTGTTGGTTGGTTTGATGCAAGTTCAAGTAAGTAAATAGCTTGTCACTCTTCCTAGTCCCATCCTGGAGCTTTAGCCTGCCCCTCTACCCCTTCTAGTGTTAAGAGTTGGGAGCGTGCCCCAAGTTCCTCACAATTCCGCTGTTTGAATAACTTAGACCCATTTTGTGTCTAACTAGGGACTTGGGAGTGCATCACAAAATCTATGACTACCATTTGATTCTAAGACCTTATCTATATGGGTGACCTTGTAATTGGTAGTATTGAGGTGAACTTTCAACATTCGAAATTAGTTTATTATTGTCCCTTGGTTCATCATTATTTGTTGCTTTGGATGATTTTTTCACAACTTTTGGCATTTTGTCTTCACTACTAAGTTCTAAGATCCTCCCATTCAAAATGGAGTTTCAAGACCAATTTTGACGATCAAACCAATACATTTGCCACCTTGTAATAAATAAGTGTCAATGATTCATATGAATCCTCCACCATGTGAATAAAGTTCTTTGGCCACTTTTTGATGATTGCATTTTTGAGTTCATATTTATTTTGAAAAATAAATCCCAATAAATAATCAAACTGCTTCAAGAGTCAAATGAACTATAGCTTCAATTTGTGGGGTGTGTTGGCCATGGATTGTCTCTGAAAGCCTAACATAATCTGGGAGACAAAATCTTCATAAAAAATACAAATCACCATAACATAAATTTTGTAATCCTGCAAGTAGTTCCTTTGTGTCCAATATCCCACTTCTATTTGGTAGTTTGCATTGATAAGCTTCATTTTTTTTTTTCATGACAACAAGGTACAAGTTTAAGTTTTTATGAGTTCAACAAGGCATATTTGCAAGGTGGAGTAAAGATGTTGAAAACAACAAACTTGTATAGAAAGTTCACAACACAACAAATGAGTTCACGTTTAGACCAATAATGTATGTTATGAAAGCTCTTGAGCTAAATACCCATTCCTTGAATAATAACAACTTGGTTTGTACCAAAATATATAATTAATACTTTACTAATATGACTAACAACAACCACAAACATGTTGGATTTCATCACAACGATATTTAAATTTTAGATTGAAAGTTATTTTGCTAAATGTTCTTTTATTACATTCATACATTGATGACCATTCCTAATTATCTTACAATCTAGGATACATTTGCAAAATTCAATTTTTCACATTCTCTTGTAACAAGGGTCATTTCACATTAATGTGATTTGAATGGCTAAAATATCTTTTGTCATATGGTTTTTATGTTGTATATAACATAATCCTATTTAATCACCTTTTTAAAACTAAACATTTTTTGGTAAAAATAGAATTTTTGTCATTTTTGTGGACAACTTTGTTTTACACTTATGTTGAACTTAAGATCAGCCACCTATTTTGTAACAAATACAAATTCCTAAACCTTGTGCATCATTTGAATTTTTTATTAAAAAAATTTCTAGTGTCAACAATGATTTCATATACTTCAGGAAGATTGAGGGGGTGGCAATTGTTCTTGATGATGTATATTAAGTGAATGACATGGCAAAATATTGGAATATTTTTCCAATGTCGTATGATATGTTTATCACGTCATATAATATTCCTCCACGTTGGAATATTATGTTAGAGAATATATTTGTGACATGGTTAAAATATATTGTGAAACATTTTTTCTTGTTCATATTCACATGCATGAACTCATGAGACAACATGCATGTGTGAGCCATACTAACAAAACCATGTGCGGTTGTCTCAATTTTTAAGAGTGCATCAGGGATATTCGAATGTGGCAAGGTTATTAAGGGCTTTTATCAACTTCATGTTAAAATAAGGAATGATGAATGTGCATGGTTACATGGGGGGGGTTGTTTTCTTTAACAAAAAACTATAACCATAGTTTTAAAAACCTCAATTGCGTAATTAGGGGTGAAAAATCTTTAGAAGGTTAGGGGTAGAAGTAGACACCAAAATTTGTGATGTTTAACAAAACATTGGTCTTGTTATAGTATTTAGTGAATAACAAATATGTTTGAGACTCATGAAGTAGTTGAAAAGGTGTTAATGAAAGGTCCAATGTAGATAAAACAATCTTCAAGCCTTATGAACATAAGATTAATTCGAAACAATTTAACAATAAAATAAATAATGTGATACAGTGGTAATGGCAACATGAGTTTCATAATGAATAAAACATTTATTTAAACTGTGGATAAACTCAACAAGGAGCTATAATTACATGTTGAATCCTAGGCTATGTCACAATGATAGTTCATAACTACAGGAAATCTAAGATGCGTCGAATGGTGTGAACTAGATAGTTTGCCGTGCTATTAGGAAGCAATTGGTGAATTGGACCACATAACCAACAATAGTGTCCAACGCCAAAAATTGAAGACCATGTAAAGATAGAGGTGTCTTTAGTTTCGTAACAACTTTCATAGACAATTTCAAGTTCATCACTAAAAGCGGGGTCGACTTGCAACAAATTCACCAAGTTGCGAAAGTTTGGGGAAATGCAATAATACCCAGTTCAAAAGGAATCAACTTCAAGACGAGTGCACACTTTTCGTGGTTTGGGATTTTCATTACGAGGATGTTGCGTCAATGTTAAATTTACAGATGCTTTTGGAGCCGGTTCTTCATTCATTTGTACAACTTAAGGCCTATAAGACATGGCCATACGCGATGCCATAATTTCGAGGAAAGGAAAAGGGATCTTCAATCAAAATTAAATCGACAATGAATGTGTGGAGGATTTGTTACATCGAGATGCATGGTTGTAATTTATAAGTCAATGAAAAAGAAAGAAATTTATAAGTAAAGCCTAGAACCATGGTAAAGTAAAACCTTAAGATCAATATAAAAATGAAGGTTTAAGTAAAATTTGTTGAGGGAAAGTGGGAAGAGGTGAAAAGGTGCTTTTCTTTCTCCTTCCATTAGCCACTAAACATTGGAACCTTTCAAGGGCCACTAAACATTAAAACCTTCCATTGGCCACCAAACATTGGAACCTTTCAAAGGCCACTAAACATTAAAACCCTTCATTAGCCACTAAACATTGAACCTTCCAAGGGTCACCAAACATTAAAACCTTCGATTAGCCACAAAGCACTGGAACCTTCCAAAGGCCACTAAACATTAAAACCTTCCATTGGTCACCAAGTTTAGATCATTAGGGTTTTTTTTTTTTTTTTTCCAAATAGAATTTTCGATTTGAGTTTTGAGAATATTTGTTCTTTCAATTTTCCTTCGAAGGAGAAGAATGATTAATCTTAATAGATGGTGGAAAGAGGGAAAGTGGATTGGATGTTTGTAGTACTTTTGAAAGAATGGAAGTGAGTAGGGATAGGGTTGGGAACTTGAAATTTTAAAAGAATTTAATAAACCCTCTCGGGTTTGGTAGCACAATTTCTTATTAGTTTGGGTGTAGAACCTATAATTTGGGAGGTAGATATGTCTTGTAGTTAACTTTCTAATGAGCTAAAGCAAGTCATATTTGAATAATGTATGTGATAGGACTAATAATTTGAGTGACTGGAGGTCGAAAGCCAAGTTAAACTTTCTACCTTTATAAAACCTTTTCAGGTTTGGTAGCACAACTTCTTATTCGTTTGGGTGTAGAACTTGTAATTTGGTAGACAGACGTGCCTTGTAGCTAGTTTTCTACTGAACTAAATCAAGCCAAATTTGTACAACATATGTGATAAGAGTAATATTTTAAGTGACTAATGGTCTAAGCCAAATTGAATTTTCTACTTTCGTAAAACCCTTTTAGGTTTAGTAGCATAACATTTTATTAGTTCAGGTTTAGAGATTGGAATTTGGTAGGCATATGTGCCTTGTGGTTAAATTTCTAATGAGTTAAAGCAAACTGGATTTGAATAATGTATGTGATAGGAATAATAATTTAAGTGACTGGTGGTTTGTTGCCAAGTTGAACATGGTGTTGAATCCTTAAAGGTTGGTGTGAATGAATGATAATTTAACAAAAAAATTCTAGGATTTGGAGTGTTTGAACTAAAAAATATATCTATCAATTCTAAATCATAAATGATACATAGGAGGCAAGTTATTTGGTTTCAACTACAAACGCAACTTAACATTTAAAAACACATTTTGCATTTTTTTCCTTCACTAGTAGCATATGTACTTTCAAATATAGTCACCCCATAGAACCAGGAATAGAGGGACAAAAAGTCGCCTCACAACATGTTCTTTTTATGTGATAGTGCAACCAATAATGCATAGGTTTTGAACTCTTTCATGAACAAGTGTTTCATCAATTATCATTTCTCCCACTTCAAATTAGAATAATGTCTTTGTAAATGCTACTTTAAAATATTGTGAGGTATAGCTATTTGAATAAGTAATACAAAAACCAATTTAACAAGTACATCAAATACCTATTCAATTAACCCAACATATATTGATGGAATATATATAATTGTTTACTTTAACCTAGTTGGTTTATGTACAACTATAGTTCCTATCAAAAACAACTTTGGTTTTATAATAAAAATTAGATATTTTTCTTCATAAAATATTCCAAAATGGAAATCATAATAAACTCGCATTTTAAGTCATTTTGTCTATATTCCTAATTTCTTGATAATGTGTATGGTTGTATTGTATTACTTACTTAGATAGTAATGGTATTACATAGCCCCAATCATGAGATATTTTGACATCTTTGACCCAAGGACAACTTAATAACATAAAGTAGATAGAATCCAATAGACTATTTTATATGACAATGAAAGTAATTGTATAGGGAATTCCATGGACAAAAAATTCAAGATCTTTCATTAAACCGAACACAACAACACATTATGGGTTTTTTGATGGATCAAAGAAACAACTACTATCCTTTTTTATTATAATTATAACTACTTTGTCACAAAAATCACTATGTAGTTGTAAAGGCCATTGAGATGTCATGTGATGTTATGATTTTGCGACTATAGTTAGTATGATGACTAGTGGGTTTTTTTGGATAAATATATTATTATTCTTGAAATTATAATAATATGCTTCATATAAATTAAAATTAGTTAAGTAAAAATACCCTAGCTTTTACGACTAGAATAACGACTTTTAGTTTCACAACATGATGATGTGGCATTCCACATGTACAATGCCAAAACATGTTTTTTATGACTTGTCCGCTTGAATTGCAATGGGAGAAAAAACTAAAAGATGGCATAAATGATTATAAGAATGATTATAGTTGAATTGTATAAGTCGTAAAAGACATGTTTTGGCATTGTGACGTGCTAATAAAATACTTGACTACTAGTTAACATGATGATTCATACATTACTTTGAATAAAATGAGGCATTTATTTGTTGGTCACTATGTTAGAAATGATGTCCAATCCTTTAATGTAGCTCTTTGCATCAAGATGTAAGTCCAAAAACTTTACCTTCACTACAACAAATCCTATCCTTTAAACCATACACAAAAATGACTATTGTCTTTTTCAATTACATTCATACCTACTTAATCATAACAATCACCAAGTAATGGCAAAAGACATCAACATGCCATATGGCATCAAGGTTTTGCAAATGTAGTCAGTATGACAACTTGTTGATATTTTTTAGCAATTATCATATAATTTTTCAAATTTCGTTCATTAGTTAATTAGTTGCAAGAACCATCCACCTTTGTGATTAATAATGATTCAATCTCCCATGATGATGACATGGCATGATGACAAGATGATGTGGTCCTCTTTGTCAACATCATGATTCATGAAATTGGCTTGTGCATGAATGTGAAGCCTGAACTTGGAGCTTTGAGCTTGGAATTCAAAGTTTAATGTGATTTTAATCCACCTACATGGATGATGTGTCCATAGATGAATGTTAAATTTACATGGATGAATTTCATCCATGATTGGAAAATAAATAAATTCAAAATTATTTATATTCATCTTCATTTATTGTCCAAATATTAAATATCTCAAACTTGAATGTTATTTAATAATGATGGATAATGAAATTGTGATAGTAGGGAAAAATATGATGATGGGACCAAAATCATTTTTAATATTTTGTTTAAGAAATCATTTTCATGAACAATGCTAAGCAATTCAAGAAATATTGTCATGGAATGAATGTCACCCCCCCCACCCCCCCCTTGTCCAATTGTTATTAACAACATTATATATTTACTTCATGGAAAATTGGGGTGCTTTGAAAATAAATAATTATTTATAAAACCCTATTATCATCTATGATAGTAGGTTGTTTGAAAAAATCCAAGTAAAGTGCCTAATATTGAATTTTAATTTATTTCAAAAACCCATTATCACTAATTACATTATGTAGTTTAAAACTATTTAAAACATTCAAAACCCATTATTGTTAACAACATTGGTTAATTTTGAAAAAAGTCATGGCATCCTTGATAAAAACAAAACCCCCATTGTTGCCAATGATAGTTATAAATAGGTTTGAAAGAAGTTGTGGCACCTTTAAAGGAGGGGAGGAAAAAACCCATTGTTGTCAACGACATTAGGTCAATTTGCTCGAATAAAATAAAAATAATTATTTTAAATCTTTTTGAACAACAATGACCATGGGATGGATGTTAACATAATGATAGTAATATAATTAAGACATGTTTTAAATAATGACATTTTAAACCATAGCCATAAAATACATCTATAATGGAATTTACATTATATTATTCAACAAATGTTATGTCATATATAATTAGATTGTATGTCATAAAGGTTGAGTTAATTAAAATTATGAAAAAAAAAAATCCATAATAATTTAATGATAAAATAAAACATTCATCCATAATGACGATGAATGCTTACATTGATCCCCATGTTTGCTTTTAGGTTTATTAGTACAACATTCATTTTTCAATTAAATTTTTGAGTTTTATTTACATGTGTATAAACGAAAAACATTTTACCATCCTACATTCCAATTCTAGGCTTTAGGTTCAAACTTTAGGTTCATGTGGTAGCTTTCCTCCATGATTCATATCATTGATTTGATGAATTAATTAATTTATTAATTAGTTAAAAATATTTTTGTCCTTTATGATTAATAACAATTTAAATTTCCATGTGATAATGACATGGCATGCCATTTGGTAACAAGGTGCCACAAATTTTCATGGCAATCCATGATTTTTTGTGAATCATAATTTTTTGTGTGTTTTGAATTTATGGCGCCAATATTTGTCATGGCATGCCATAATTTTTTGTGTGCCATGAAGTTTTTGAAATCATGAATTCACATGCATGTGTATGTGTACTAAATAATCTATTGTTAATTTATAATTATGACTACAATATTAATAGTCATTTTGAAAAAGGTGACACATGACTCCTTGACTTTTTAACTACTTAACACATAAGCTTAGGTTAACATACCTATTAAGGTAAACTATGTGTGTAAGCTACTTAGTAAAAACCTATTTCGTAATATAGGCTACTTTGTAAGTTAGTTAACTAAACATAAGAAATTTATTACATTTAATATTTTAAATATACCTAGGATATGTTATCCTATTTATAGATTAACCTAGGTAGACTTTCCTAAGTTCCTAGCTTTAGGTTTCTTATTAAGTCAACTAAAGTAGCCTCATTACAAGATATTTGATCAAATTTGTAACCATCTCAAATTTGTGGGACCAGATGTAATTAAATGTGACATAATTATCTTAAATTACTATTTGTAGCCTAATAATGCCTATGTTAACTTAGGTTAGGTTAATAAGTAGTATAGGTTGAAAAACTAGTTCATTTTAACTCAACCTAAGGAGGTTTAGGTCTAGGCTAGGTTGTAGGTAGTAGGTAAGTTCACTTAGGTCAACCCAGGGTGGCCAAGGTTAATTCAACACGAAACTTTTGAGTTGTATAACTTTTTGTTAAATATAATTTAGTATAAAAATTGTGGTAGTGCAATGGATGAGGACTTAAACCCCAAAGTGAAGGTGAAGGGTTCAAGTCTTCATTCTTGCAACCTATGATACTTAGACCATTTGGTTTAGTTTAGGTAACCTAGTTTAAACTTCTTGGACTAGGAGTCCAATGTTTGTTTTTACTCTAAGCCACCTAGTTTAAGTTGCTTAACATAAGTAGTTAACCAAGCTAAGTTAAGCTAGGTTGATTTTTGGCTAAACAAACTAAGTTAGGCTATTTAGCCTGGTTAGGTTAGGTTAAGTTGACTTTTGCCTATGTTAGTTACATGGGTCAAATTAGGTTAATTTTTGATTATGTGCAATGATTCATAATGTGTTTATAGATTTTTTAACACATCATCCATCCATCAAGGCGTTTTTTGTAACATTTAGTTGAATAAAATGATTAAGTTGAGATGACATGCACTTTACATGTCATACCAATGTTAATGATGACATGGAATTTCATTGTTATAATTTTCAAAAATATATATAGTTGTTAAAACGATTGGGCTTTGTAACTAAATGGGTGAAACAACATGGGTTTAGCAACTCATTAGTTGCTAGTTGCATATGTCCTTCCTAATTAGTATGTAGTTGTAAAGGCTAGTTACAAAACCCAAAATGTGGTGTTATGTAAAGGTTTATAATGGTTTGATCTACCATGTGTAGATTATAAGGTGTTGGTTTTGGTTTTGATAACCTTAATTGCGTTCATAATTTTTTAGTAATATTACTGATTTTAAAACCACCATCTAGGAAAACATCCTCAATGAATTTTTTTCCTACTTGAACCTATGTAACTACAATTTGATGATCGATTGCTACTAAAACAAATATAGGTTCAAGTGATGATACTAAGTCAAAGATGTAACATTTAATGTCGAATATTACCTATAACAATTGTCCCAAGTTGAGTATACTTGGTCTCCAAGATTTTTGTCTTGATATCCTTCAATATTTCTTCTAAAGTCCTTTTTGATGTCACAATATATGTGATGTCATTAGTTGTGAAAGCATTTCATCGATTTGATTATTTCCGACCAATTGATTAACATTGTAGTTTCAAACAATTCCACCCAATTGGATTGCAATGGCTCACTTGGGGTCTTAGTTTTTTTGTCATGTTCACTACATTGTAGTTATCTTACAATTTCTAATACAAGTTGTAGTGGATTTAACTATAACAATAGGTACTACAAGTTTCACTATTACATTGATTTCTAGTGTGGTTAACAAAACATTGTAACTCACACTAAAATGTGCATTTTTTCCATAGACTACTACAAATTTTTTTTATGATTGATCAAGTATATCATTTCATACCTATTGTTGCTAATCATAATAGGCAACAAACTTGCCTTGAAAACAATGGTAAGGAAAACATTTGTCGCCTTAACTTATAAACAATTTGTTATTTCAATTTATTTTGCAAAAGACAGTTGAGGAGAAAACTTCATTCAAATACTATCATTTCATGCATTGCCAAATACTTCATCCAATGCACCATCCATTTTAATTTAATTTTTTTCCCATATGACCAAACCCCAATTGGGCACATGGTAAGGTTGACATGGATATTTCACAACCATGTCAACCTAGGATTATGCAATGGAGGATTGACCTAACCACATTAGGCACATGGTAAGGTTGACATGATTTTTTCCCAACCATGTCAACCTATAATTATGCAATGGGGGATTGTGTTGCTCACAATGGAGTTTGAATCATCTCTTCATTGAATTCCATCTCATAGTCACACATAAAACATGCACACCAATACCCGCACCTCGTGTTCCTTGATGTGCTTTCGAATCTCAAGATGTGGCAAAAGATGACACACTTGAGAGCCACACTCCTTGGGGAAGAACCATTGTAATTTCATTGACCATGATCTATTTCAATCAAACTTCTGGAAATTTGGATCAAAGTCACCATAATACTTAATCTGCAACAACAGATTTACAAATGTATGTCAAACTTAGTATGACCATGAGAGAGCACTGTTTTCAGTAGAACTCTTCACATTGTGGCGATTCCAGTCCTTTCCTTCCCAATGATAACAAGGGGTGTGTCAAACTGTAGCCTTGCCATTTACATTAAAAAGGGTATCTTAAGGCAAAAGAAGAATTATGGAAACTCAAATATTTCACCATGCCAAAATATAATCTTCCAAAAATCCTCTTAAAGAAACCAAAATCTTTCAAGATATCATAACTCTATAACTAATCTCAAGTTTCAACACAAGCCAAAATACCATGTTTCAAAAATCCTCATATAAAAATAGACCTATCACCTAGGGGCCAAAATCCATTGAGCTGCTATACTCTAATGAATCTAAACACAATATCCTTGCTTTGGTGGGCAAGGCCAACAAAGAGCTGGTAGATGGGTTTCCGGCTCTTTTGTCTAAATTTCTAGATAGTCATTGATGAGCCTCATGGAGAAAAATCCAAAGGGTTCTACATTGTTGCTCACAAAAAAGGAGATCACATTGGCGTGCCGACCATCTGGGCACTGTATCTATGGAATGAAATGGGGGGCTATTACCTTCTCTTTCTGCTCCTAGCTGCTCTGCCCAAGCAGTCATAGTGTAATGATCATTGACAGACATACAAATGATATTTGAGCTCCTTTCCTCTTCAAGCTCTCAGCATGCTTCAGAAAACTTGGCACATGAGCTTTTAGAACGCACCCAGGCTGTAAAGTAAGTAAACAATGCCAGAGAGAACAAGGATCTTCTCTAGATGCAACACAAGTGCTAGCACTTGAACGGTGAAATTGGGGAGTACTTACAGGTTGTCCAAAAAGGATGACCTCATTCTTCTTCCCCTACAAGAAAAATAGGACCAATTAGTATAAGCAAACCACTACAAGAAACTGAACTCAGAAAACTTCCTTTGGAATCACTGCAAGCTGCTGAATCTGTATTTTGTTGTGTTGGGTGACTAGAAAACTCCCAGAGATGGACATTTACATGCAATTACAAAGACAAGTTCTCAGACAGCCTTCAGAATGTACATCTAGATCAGGAAGCTCTGGAGAGCATTTCCTTGTGGACAGCCCTTCTCTAAGACTCCTGCACTTTGAAATGACACTCACAAGTGCACTTAGAGGTCATGAAACAACATAGTTACAACACCCTTTTTTCCCCCTAATCCAAAGCCTGCAAAATGTGACCTAATGTGCTTTATGGATTGTTACACTAGAGGTCATGCACATTTAAAAGTCCCTGTGTGCATAAATGTTGGCTCATTATATGTTTGTGTGCCAGAACTGCTATTGTGCAATTCTTTTTGGAATGGATTCTAGATGCTGAGTGTAAGGAAAAAAAAAGATTGGATGTACATGAGAGCTAGTGGAATATTGTTTGGATTTCCACTAGAACTCAGATTAATGTAGGCCCAATAATGGAAACCCAAACATGAGATCCAAGTAAAACATTCCACTGGCTCTCATGTACATGATCCGAGCTTTTTTTATTATTCCCCCTTACAGTCGGGATCTAGAATCCATTCCAAAAAGAATTGCACAATAGAAACACATTCCCTAAAGATCCATGCAGATTACTGGATATCTCTCTGAATCAGCCTGCAATAAGGACCCTTTGCTTTTCCTTCAAGGTCTTCCCACAAATGGCCTTGTTGCAGTGCCCTAGCCATCCATCCATTGGATGTATGTGATGAAGCCCATGTCCCATCCGAGCCGTTGATTTTGAAGGCTCACGCCTCCCTTCACATTCTGTGCAATTTGTCCTCTGTGCATGCAGGGTGCTGTTTTTCTAGTGTTTCCACAGGGCACATTATATGGCGTAATGCTTCGTCCCCTTAAAATGTTCCTACCAGGGTACCTGACGTATGGGCAGGGTTTTTATTTTCAATTTTGTGATGTAGCTGAAGCAGCAATCATCCCTAAGATGATTTAGCCAGATTTGGCTATCGACTAAATATGAAAGTAGAAAAAAACCAGAATCCTTCCATGTTCTTGGCTACCTACTGGGACTTATCATAAAATCTGGCCTTTTGGAAAAACAATTTTGAAACCTGGCGAATTTGGGCCATTTTTCCCATGGAAAATGTTCCTTTGCATAGGTCAAAATTTGGCAAAATTTTGCCCAAAAAAAAAACACTGCATATGAGTGTCTCATTTTTCAAAATTCCCCTCAAGTTGTTCCACTCTAGAAGTGTGCATCCACATATACTACAAATCTAGGCTGAGGTTTTTACATACATAAATAAGGTTTCTGGGTAAGTTCCAGTTGTAATCGGCTTGTTTTTGTGGGTCAATTTTTGCCCAATTTCAGCCAGTATTCTTTTTTTCAATTTTGTAGTTTCAGAGCTTTGGTGAAAATTTTCAAACTTTCAGTAAAATTAGCTGAATTTAGACTAAAAAACAGATTTTTCCAAAAAAAATCGCTGATTTCAACCTCAAAAGCATGTTTTCACCATATAGATAGGAATTTTTTTGTGAAATATTGCTCAAATTTAGGACCCATATTCACCTAAAACTTAGATGCATGAAGGTTTAGTTGCAACTTGATTAGGAGGATGATCTCCTATTTCATTTTATTAATAATTATAACTTTTAAAATTTAGTTTTCTTTAGTCAAAAAATCTTTGCATTAAAAGTTGTTGCCCTTGCACTTGTACAAGTTAAATCCAAAGTGTCTCTTAAAGGAAAACCCAATTGTTGTCTTGTTCAGACGTCTCACATTCCAAGAGAAACTGTGATGG
>Ga0116231_10006251_pt1 | contig 22873 bp, 18 predicted proteins | sample S1TSphgellanicum_2_FD_89695 | JGI IMG/M metagenome (GOLD analysis project Ga0116231, IMG submission 89695) | Host-associated microbial communities from peat moss isolated from Minnesota, USA - S1T2_Fd - Sphagnum magellanicum MG | ecosystem: Host-associated > Plants > Peat moss > Unclassified...
AGAGAGAGAGAGAGAGAGAGAGAGAGAGTTATGGAGAGAATTGGTGCATTGAGGAGAGTGACTGATTTCAGGAGAGACGTGAACAGCTTTCAAGTCCTGATGTGCATCCAGAGCATTTTGTTATGAGTTTTGTGTAGAAGAGGAAGAAGAAGAAGGCGAGGAGGAGCTGGTTTTGCAGCTGGTTTGGCGGGGTTGAAGAGAGTATTGTAGGAATGCGAGTGTGGGTTAGGCTGTTAGGGGGTTTGCAGACAAGCAGAGGCAACGAAGAGTGTTTGGAACTGAGTGTGAGAAATTGTGATGATGAAGTTGGGGCAGAAGAAGTTTGGCAAGTCTGGTAGTAGTACTAGTCTTAGGCAAGCAAGCTGGAAGAGTTTGGCAGTGAGCTGCAATGTGCAGGTGTGGGGGCTTTCTCTGGTCGGCGTCTGTAGCGTGGGTGTGCTTTTGTTTTGTTTCGTCTTCGTGGACATGCGCGTCTTCGTTTCCAAGACGCTTCAGCTGAGCTTCAGGCCCAGCGGCGGCGACGGGGATCATCATCATCCCAACTCCTACCACCTGCAGGAAGCACTGATGGTGGTATCGGACAGCGCCAGCTTTGTAAAAGAAGAAGATCCTCCTCCTCCTCCTCCTGCTCTCACTACGATTCCTAGTACCAATCTCACACACCCACGGGATGAGGATGAGGAAGCTGCCGCCCAGGGATCCATGAAACAACAACAACAACAGGAAGAAGAAGAAGAACATGCGGATGTTCACATTGCAAACAACTATGAGGATGATGTTGATGATAATACTGCTGCAACAACAACAACAAGAGGAGCTGCAAGTGAAGTCACTGAAGAAGAAGAAGAAGATGACGACGATGATGATATCAGGATCAGAAGATCAGGGCTGCTGCGGCAGAAGAAGAAGAAGAAGACGAAGAAGCAGAAGCAGAATCACACCACATCGATAACGAAGAGTAGACCACCTCCGGAGGAGGATTACTGTAATCTTAGTTTAGGGAAATGGGTTTACGACAAATCGTACCCTTTGTACAGATCCAAGAACTGCCCTTTCGCGGATCCGGGATTCCGCTGCGAAGAGAATGGTCGCCCGGATCTTGACTACTTGAAGTATCGCTGGCAACCGCATGAATGCGACCTCCCAAGGTGCAATTCTTTGTTTCTTTGTTTCTTTGGTTTTTTCCCCTTCTTCTTCTTCTTCTTCTTCTTCCTCTTCCTGCTCCTGCTGCTCCATTAGCATCACTGATTGTGCTTGGACGTTCTGGATGCAAAAGTGGGGTTTTTGACGATTTGGGTGAATGGGTTTGTGTGTCTCCAGCGCTGATTCTGCTGCTTGAAGTTGTCGATGCAGAAGTGCGGTTTTTGACTGTTTAGGTGAGTGGGGTTTGTCGGCCAGATTCAATGCAACGGAGACTTTGGAGAGGCTGAGGAACCAGCGCATGGTGTTCGTGGGAGATTCCATAGGACGCAACCACTGGGAGTCCATGCTATGCATGTTGGCGGAAGGTGTAGCTTCACAAGACAAAGAGAGCCGGATCTACGAGATCAATGGCGAGACCATTTCCAAGCACACTGGGTTCTTGGCATTCCGGTTTGAGGACTACAATCTGACAGTGGAATACTACCGCGAGCCCTTCTTGATTCCTCAGACCAGACCTCCTCCACATTCACACCCAAATGTCACTTGTGCTTTGATTGTTGACACTCCTTGTTGGTCTTTCTCCAAATGGATCCATGCCGACATCTTGGTGTTCAATGCTGGTCACTGGTGGACAGACCAGAAAATCCACAACCAGTATGTAGTAACAACTCTCTCACACTTTTGCTCCAATACCCCCTTCCCCCCTACTCTCCTCTCCCTTTTTGTGTGTTTTCTTGAGCTTTTGGTTTTCTTTGTGCCATCCACATGAGCACCACCGTCACATTCTTGTTTGACTATCTGTAAACAAACCTGAATGCTTGCTTGCAGCTGGCCCAAAAGAAATTAAAAAATATAAAAATCTGTTGTGAAATCCCTCTCTCTCAGTTTCATAGAAAGATGGTGCACTCAAAATTCTTAACACACTAATTCACAGCTTTGACAAGAACCTTCATCTCCTTCCTGCGTGTAAGGGACCCCATGTGCAGACAGGGTCTCAAAGTTTTGAGCAGCAATCCTCATCTCCTCCTGTATTGGACCCATTTGTGGAGCCTTGCTCACAGTTTTTACCAACAATTGTCATCTCTTGTAAGAGGACCCATGTGTGGGAGGGGTTCTCACAGTTTTGAGCAATAACCCTCATCTATCTCATCTATCTCATCTCCTCTTAGGGACCCAACCATTCATGGGTTTGAGTCTTGTGAATGAGGATGGTAGCCAGAGTGAACAGGGAGGTGAGAACCTGTGAAGCCCTTAGCTTGGGAGGGAGTACCTTACTCTACACATTCACACAATTGGGTTGTGGGGAGGAAGAGGGAGAGAGCAGTTCTGAAGTTTCTCTTGCTCTTGTTCTAATAGTTTCTGAGAATGTCTTCTCTCTTTCTCTCCTTCCTCACTTGGAGGACATTGTCCTGTTTCTGGTTCTTATGCATTGTCATGTTGAGTATTACCGTTACATGTGGGGGAGGTGGGATAGTTGACCAACACCGTGTTTGTTCTGGCAGGGGTTGCTATTTTCAAGAGGGAAATGAGATAAATATGGACATGGACCTTGAAACTGCTTTCACAAAATCGATGCAAACTCTGGGTACATGGTTGGATGCCGAGCTTTCACCAAAAACACAGGTCTTCTTCCGAAGTTTTGCCTCAGTTCATTTCAGGTAAAAATTCCTATCAACCATAAACTACAATCCTCTAGAGTCCTGACTAAATACCTAATAGCCCCAATCTCAAAGTTCACAAACTTTGTTGTCATGGCATCCGATATTTTTTCTTTACACTCGTCTGCAATTTCCTTGGAATCTTGTTGTCTCTCTGTATTTTGTTGTTGGCTCTGCTGCAGAGGGAAGAAAACTCTGCAGCCATGTAAAAGATCTGGGATTGTGACAAGTGTAAAGATCTCATGATTTTATTTGCACCTGCCATGATTGCCCCCGAGCCTCACACAATGAGCCACTTGTTAGATGTTGGACATGTGATGAGATCATGACAGGGAGATCGTTGGGGTGCATTGCAGGGGTGGCGCATGGAACACTGGGGGTCATTGCCACAAAGAGGTGCACCCAATGTCTGAAGAAGAGGCAAGGGCAGAGTGGGCAACACCCTGGACCAATATGATCATGAGGAATGAAGTGCAGCGCAACATGAAGAAGAGGAAGGATGCCGTAACATACCTAGATGTCACAACAGCAACCAACTACAGATCAGATGGCCATGCTGGCTTGTACTATAGGGACAACAGCGTTACCAAGACGCCCAACAACAAGCAGGATTGTAGCCATTTTTGCCTTCCTGGAGTTCCTGACACTTGGAACGAGCTTCTGGTTGCAACTTTACTCTCAAAAGGTAAGGGCACTTGGGGACAACCCATCAGATTTTAGGTTCCTCAGAAATCCCCTCATTCATTTATTCATTCATTCATTCATTTCCTTGACAGGGCATTTATATAGGTGGCTTGCAGCTCTCATCCTTGAGCTATTATACAAATGCCCTTCCGTTGCTCCAAATTCTTAGCCACATTCATCTGTCACAATGGAGCACTAATTTGTGTGTGTATATAGATAGATGGGTTCCTTTGCAGTTGGTTCTTGCCGTAAGTCAAGAGAGTGAAATTAAATTCCAATTTTGACAAAGAGAAAGCAGTTGTTGCAAAATTTGCACAGATGAATAAAATGTGTGAGCATGTCTGACCAATTTACTGCCTATTGTAAATATATAAGTACACGATTGCAAATTGGCCGGTTGAATCAATTTCACATACTCTCATGGCCCACCAAACACTTAATGAAAATAAATCACTGCACCTGACAACCATGAGAACAGAAGAATCCAGATAGAGCCAGTATGCCATGGGATCAGATCATTCTATATCCAAAGCAAGATGCGCTTTCACTTCAGACCAATCCAAGAATCCTTGTTCACCTATTTGTGCATCAAACTCGCCTGAGAATGGCAAACAGGACCTGACAGAGAATTATATCGTGGTGAAAACACCTATGAAATTGTGAATATCCCGGTACACATTTCTTTCTGGAAAGTGCTCTTATGATACCAATCTGTGCTACAATGGGAGGAGTTCATCAGTTTCTGCTTAAGACTTATGAATGCATACCAAGATCATGTATGAATGGGCTGGTACAAACTTATGGCAGAAGCTTAGAATGTGGAGTACAGAAGTACCCTCCAAGTGGATGACAATTTCTTCACTCTCAGGTGAAAGGCAAATTCTCTGACAAGTCAGAGTTCCCATCCCCCATAGTTATGTCTGCTAAATCCTCCTCAGTCAGTGGCACTGCCTGGTTAGCCTCAAATTTATGAACCTCTGATTCTCCACTTGCAGCAGGATCAGTTGGAACAGTCTCTGATGATATAGGAGTTACTGTCTCCCCTGCATGGACTTCCTCAGATGGTTGTTGGAAATTTGATTCTGCTTTGGACTTCTTGACTTCGGAAGCTTCCACATCTACCATGTCTTCATCTGGTGGTGTGGAAGTTTCTTCAAGCTTATTCTCTGATAGACCATTTGCATCAATTGTGGCATTGGCTGTTACATCTGAGTTGCCCATGTCAGGTGGCTTTTGACTGCTCACTTCCACATCAGTTGCTTTAGACAGAAGAGGAAGGGTTGGGTACAGCCCCACAGATGCTGGAACCGTGGATGTGACCAATAGAAGCTGAAGAGCAATAAATACATAATCAGACACAACACTGTGCTAAAAGTATTAATATTTTAGTAGCTGAAAATTAAATCCTATATTCTAGAATTGATGGAAGTGGAAATGATTCCATGCATAATTTATATGGTCATGTATTTATTACCAATGTTTGGTAACTAATTAAGAAAATGATTTATTTAAATAGATTTTAAATATGTTAATATTTTGACCTTTTATCAATTTATCATCACTGGTAGAGTGAAGTGACACAAAGCCCAAGTACATAATCAGACACAACACCATTATGATGCCCGTGCATGTGGCTGAATCATAAGCACATACTCATGGAGAACAAGTACTATTGCAGTAATGGCAAGGTTGCTGGTCTCAAACAGAAACGAAAGAAAAAGAGCTCCAAGACCCATGCAAGCAAGAGGTTCATTAGCAACCAAAAGGTTGTATGGCTCAGGAGACACCAACCTTTTCAAAGGCAAGGGCAACCTTGTCAAGATTGGGGTAGGCATCTCGAGGATTCAGCAACACCTGTGTGGAGAAGATGAGAAAATAAAAAAACGTCACAATTCATTTTGAAGCAAACCAAGGCCCCTGGAAGTAAAGAAGCATTTATTTCTTGACTATGCAAACGAATGGCCCAGCATAAACAAACTGCAACATGGACAAGAACATAGCTCATCAAAGACATGACTGAAGATACAAATGTACATATTGTAGCCTCAGATATCGTAGTTACATAAACTTGCAAAAGAGAATCTTCTGTAAATATCAAACCAGAGAATGAACGCAACAAAAGGCTTCTGCAATTATAAGCAGATCATATGTGTTTTAAGAGGCCTCTGAAAGACAAAACAGATTGGAATGAAATGAGACCTCGCATAGACGCTGGATGGTAAAGGGCGCCCCTTCTGTGAACAGTAAGAGAGCTGCCACACGTGGAATTGTCAGTCCAGCACAAGTGTGATATGTTTGTTTGTTGAATGCAGGGTGTATCAAATACCAATCACCAAATTAGCTCAACAACAGTGAGAAAGAACATAGTGGAGTAAACTGGTCTTTGCACCTTCCACAGAGCCACATATCATACCCTTAAACAAAGGAAAGACAAAAATCCTACTAAATCAATTTCAACAGTGAACACATTTCTTCTCTGAGAAAGCAAAGTAAGGTGGGTGAAGCTGTTTCAAATACCAGAGTCAAGCCTGTCCTGCAGTTGTTGAAAGGTCTCACCAGTGATGAGAGGCCTTGGTGGTCCAACTGCTGCATCAACATGGCTTCTGTAGTAATCTTGCAGCACCTGTACCATGAAGTGATGATAAAACATATCTATGAAATTCCAGAGAAATCTCAACAAAAACATGATTGTGATTTCAAAACACTCTCCTGGATTTAGCTTCCAAATGAGTCTTGGCTGGGAACATGGTGAGAGGAGACACAAAACAGGAAATAACATGTGTGATTCACACAATAGGCAGGGGTCCTCACCTGCTTAAGACAGAATGAAAGCAATGTCTTGAGCTGCTCCCAATTATGCCTGGCAGCCACACCATCAAGATAACCATAAAAGAAACCACACCTCACTATTCATATATATGAAAAACAGAGAAATCTCCACAAGAATGATTGCAGTCATAACCCTTATGAGGTTGCTCACCAAGTACCAGACCGTCATCTTCATCATGAATAGCAGCAGAGACAAGCTACCATAACTACCCACTGACTTCATCAGCAGCTCCCAATCACAGATGACGGGTGTAAATAATTATATAATAAACCTGCCTGAAATTGGAGCAAAACTGTTGTACAAAATATGTGTCATCCTAAGTTTGTGTTGCATTTCCAGAAGCAACAGGAAGACTCAGAAGTCATAATGATGTTGGCTAGCACTCAAGAGACAGAAACTGTGCCTCACTCTTCATACAAAAACTGAAACTCTTTACACCTCTCTGAGCTGCAGCAAGAGTATCGTAGCATGGGAGATTTTTACTCTTTCCACTGGAGACTCTCATAAAGATTCTTACCAGTACTGGCCTGTTGCTGCAATCACCTCTAGTATGCTTCTCATCTCTGGGCTGAACTCCCGTTTTGATGCATCCTGCCTACAACAACAAAAGTCCAAAGCAAGATCAAACAACATTCATATACCTAAACTGCAATTGAGAGAAACCTTCTTGTGCAACAATTCTGAGAGGTTCAAATTTGAACAGAATGACTCAACTGCACACTGCCGCCTCCATTCTTGCACCAAGGAGCTTGAAAGAATACATAGGAAAAGCTGGAGTTCTTGCAAGTGTGAAGTTTTTCAAAGAACCAGAGCATTCTAATCACAAGAGCTGACAAGATTTGCACTTGGAGTTCGACCTGACAATGTCACAGGATTCTCGTTCTCACAGCAACAGACTTATAGACTGTTAGAGGAAACTCTCTGACAGCATACGAGCAAGCATCTGAAGGCTTCGGCTCTAGACAGTTGCAGACAACGCAGAACCTTAGAGGAATCTGTGTTTCCCGGAGAAGAAGAACACGACTGTAGACGACGACCTTCTTCGGGGTTGAAGCGCATAATCAATGACACAAGTAGCAGCAGCAGCAAGAAGAAGAAGAAAAAGCTCCTGTGCTAAACGCGGGGGGGGAGGGAGGGAGCGAGAGAAACACGAATTACTTGCAAAATGATGAGAGCTCCCCGGCGCAAGGCAAGGTCTCTACGAAGACCTGCATTCGACAAAACCTCGGCTCACGCTCTCCCTCTGTGTATGTGTGTGTGTGTGTGTGTGTGTTTGTGTGTCCCTTGATAGCTATGGACCAAGCTCTCGATGATCGCCTATCAAACTGTTGCACAAACAACCGGTATTCAAGGTCTGCATTCGACAAAACCTCGCTTCCGCTCTCCCTGTCTGTCTGTCTGTCTGTCTGTCTCTCGACGTCTGGAAGACTACCAACTGTTGTAGAACAATGCGCGACACCGGGCAACACCAAAGCAAAGCATAGGGCATGAATGAAAGAAAGAAGAAGGCTCAACAGAGACGTACCAATTAGGTCACGCACGCTCGGCCAAGAAATGTACTCCGCCGCTCAGGTCACGTAGCGCACAGACGGAAGAGACAACAGAAGAGAACAAGCAGATTGTGCGCAGAAAGAAGAGACGGATACGCAACAGAGAGGGAGAAGATTGCGTGCTTGGAGCGATGCGCGTACTACGATCGCGTCGCGGCAAAGATTCTTCTGATGTTTCCGACACTCCCGCCACGGCCAATGCCGACGGGCCGGAGTCGTCGTCGTCCAAGCGTCATCAAGTTGCAGGGGGCGATGCTCGAGCTTCTTCCAGGAGAGCTAGTAAGAAGCACAAGGCTGCTGCTGCAGAAGAAGAAACGGATCCTCCCGAGCATTGCTATGGGGAACCAGCTTCCTCAGTCGCTGCGACCTCCGATGTCGCGGGGCCTGCTGCTGCTGTAACTCCAGTAGCAGCAGCAGCAGCAGCAGCAGGCCATATGTCTTCTTCTTTCCTTGCGAGCACGGGTGCTGCGGGGAGAGGGAAGGGTTTGCTGGATGTGGCATTACTTATCGGCGGAAGCGGCGAGGGAGAGAGGAGCATCCTGAGGAGAAGCAAACGGTTGAAGAGCGAGGCAGTCGTGGAGGAGGAGGAGGAGGGATCTGGCAGGGATGATGACGATGGTGGTGGTGAAGAAGCTCTGGGCCGTGGCGAAGCTGGTGACGACAGTGATGGTGAAAGAGCGGAAGTGCATGGCAAGGGAGGAGGACGAGGAGCGCGGGGAAGAGGACGAGGGAAGGGTAACATTGCTAGAAGAGTCGCAGGCCTCAGAGCAGCAGCGGCTGCTGATGAGAACAACGACAATGCAGCAGCAGCGGTCGAGGAGGAGAGGCCTGCTGCTCAACTTCCTCCTCATCAGGCTGCTGCTGTTGCTGCAAGGAACGCTGCAAATCCTCAGGAAGCTTCAAGGGCTAGGTTCCTGGAGATCGCACGACGCCGTGCTGCACATTTTGCTCACTTCCAGGCCGATGACGAGGAAGGAAACGGCGGGGTTACTGCTGCTGCTGCTGCCAACCGAGGAGGGCAGCAGCAGCAGAAGCGGAGAGCAGATGCTGCTGTATGTGTTTTCCCATCCCTTCCTTCCTCACCCACCATTGCCATGAATGTGCTTTGCTTCTTCCCTTCGATGCAACTGTCTTGTAGGAATTCTCAACGGAAGTTGGATTGTTGCAATGTGCAATAGTCTGAGATTAGGGTTTGGGTCTGAGAATGGGATGTGCAGTGATATCTGTCGCCCAGGTTGCTGCTGCTCACAAGTGATGATGCCTGGCAGGTTGAACACGCTCAGTTACAGAATCAGCAGGAGCGCGAAGATTGGCCTGGTCCATTTTCCACAGCCATTCGTCTTGTGGAAGGTCGAGCTGCGGCAGCTGCTGCACGACGACAGGAGGTGGCATCAACTACTGCAGGGAATCTGAAAACAGCAGCAATCCCTCTGGTGAATTGGTCTCCGACAAGGAAGCTTGATGGTGGAGATGGTTCAATCAGGAGTCGACAACAACGACGAGTAGCCCCCTCTCTTCATGACATATGTGCTGAGCTTCTGTGTGCCAATGTTAACCATGTGGAATCACTTGGGTGTGTGCCAGAATCGATGAGGAAGATGATCGGTGCCCGTTTGTGTAGTCGCCGAATGATGACTGCACAGGCTATTGGCCTTTTCTTTGAGGGTGCACCAGTTGAGATCTCTGTCCCTGATTGCTCTCTCATTCCTGAACTGGAGCTCACACAACAGATGGCACAATGCTCCACCCAGCGACTTGAGGTTGGTGACATGGCAAAAGATCCCATAGTGTTGGCCCATATGACTGTGGACCCACAGAATCTCACTTTGTAGCTACGTTAGACTGCAATAGAACTCTAGCTAAGGGTAAAGGGATAGATGAAGAATACTGTGGAAGGAGGGAAGTGGAGAGGCAGTATGGCATCAATATTTTTCTTGAACATTTGAGCTTCCTTTTCAAAGTCTCCACCATATCATCCTAATGATTACCTCACTTAATTGCAGGTATTGGAGCTAGGAATGTGTGGGCGTGGTCTGTCAGATCAATGCTTAACAGCAACATTTGCTACTGGACCAGGAGCCCTCTCCTCTCTCTCATTGGTTGCACTTCGAGGTGCTTACCGTCTCACAGACAAGGGTGTATCTGCATTGCTGCAGGCTGCACCATGCCTAACTTCTGTAAATCTGAGCCAGTGTTCATTGCTAACCGAGGGAGCTGTCAAGGCAGTGGCTGATTGCCTTGGACCCCAGTTGTGTGCTCTCTCACTGGAAGGCTGTGCACAAATGGATGGTCTGAAGCTGCTGCCAGTACTGTTGCAGATGCCTTGTTTGAAGAAGCTTTCACTCTCCGGGGTTGGTGGTGTCAAAGATGAGGTAGTGAGTGAATTGGCAGTAGTACTAGGATCCACCTTGGAGGAGCTTCACCTTGCTGATTGTCGGTGAGTCCTACACTCATAGTTCAAGTAATTTGTAGAACAGATATTGGTAGGAAGCTTCAGGGGTCCCCAGATCCATTGCTGCACTAATGTACAGAATTACCTCTAATTGTCCTACAATTCTCATGTGTATTCATTTCTCCCTGGCCTTCAGGCTCTTGACGGACGCAGCAGTGGTTGGAGTGGCAGCATGCTGTCTGGGGCTCAAAGTTTTGGACCTGGATATGTTGCCCCTGCTCTCTGACATGGCCATCGGTCGCCTTGCTGATGGCTGTCGATCACTGCGGGTGCTTTCTCTGAAACGTGCAAAGTTCAGGTACTAGATTTGTCTACCATTGGATGAGTTCCAGAAATTTTGGGGGGTTGTCTCAGCTTTTGTGTCTACTGCTTACTGTCAACCATGCTCTAAATGGGTTTGGTTTTCCAAATAGTTGATTTGAGTGGAACCAAACTAGAAAGAAGCAAGGGCAGTGCAGTATCTTTTTAGGAGTGTATTGGTTGGTGTGGGCAAAAAGGTCACAAATGTGAAGCAGCAATGTCAGTAGTTGTTGTGTTCTTTACTGTTGTTAGAGCATCAGAGTTTCAAGACAGCACACCAGGACTAGTGATTAGTATTGCCTGGCCATTACTGAGATGATGTGCCAGCAGCTAAAGAGACCTTTTCAGACCTTTTCACAACCTTGTCAGAGCAATAGACCTTTTTACCCTTTAATGATGAAAACAAGGGTACATGCATCTCCTTCAGTTTAGAACCTTTTTAAGGAGCTGTTACGCTACTTAAAGATTGCCGGCTGGTGGTGGTTGTAGTGATGAAGCAGTTGCAGCATTCATAACTGCCTCAGGTAGTTCCTTGTGTGAGATTTCGCTCAACAGTGTACGACAAGTAAGTTTCTTTCTATCTAAGGATATAACTAGGTACATCTAAGGAGTATCTGAGTACAGTTCTGATAAGCTAATTTGGTCTACTGTACCTCAAATGTTAGGAAAATCCTTTGTATTGCATGGAAATAGTTAGAAGTCTTGTGCATTGTAACTGGAGAGCTGAATGCTAGAATTGAGCTCTTTTGTCCATGAAGATAATATGAGCAATATGTCAGGACTGCATGTTGGCAGCTAAAGAGGAACGAATGGAGGAAGTTAGATTGGGAAGGTAAGTATCACAAGGTATAATTGGACATAATGCTAATTGCTGGGTGCAGGCTGGGGACAACACACTTGTGGCATTGGCTAAACATTCAAGGATGAGCTTGGAGGTGTTGGACATGTCCTGGTGCCGCAGTGTTACAGACCATGGTCTTGGATTTGTAGCTGACTCGTGTCCTCTTCTTCGTGAGCTTCGCTTGTTTGGCTGTACCCAGGTTTGTCACTTTGCCTGTTTGTATACCTGATTCTTTCTTGGTGTGAATTGATGAAGGTAATGTCAGGTATGCTGATACAAATGAACAATGGTTGATGTGTATCTCTTCTGTGTGCTCCTGTCATTAGAATCTGGTGATCACTTTTGAACTGAAGGAGGGGCATGCTGATCATGCAACCAGTTCCACCACAAACTTTTTTTCCACAAAAAGAGGCCTCCACACAGATAACTAGGAAATGTAAAATTGAGGAATGTGAGGTGCTTTCTTATGCCACTACATGAACTTTCTGTTAGCATTCCACAGCTATGTCTACCTACTCAAGCTGAATTGTCAGGTTTTGAATTGGTCTAGTTGTCTGTTGTACAGGTAACAAGATTCTTTATGGATGGGCACTCAAACTCCTCATTGGAGGTGATTGGATTTGGGCGGGAGAATATAACTTCTCCTGGATACTGGTCAAACTCTGGTTTGTGGCAGTCTCATCAATCAGCGCAGCTGTAGTGGTTGGTTCATTCATGGGGTACACATCTGAGATTGTTTGTGAGTCTCTCCAAGATAGTGGGTGCAATCAAGCATCTAACACATGCCAATTTTCCTTTTGTGCTGAAGTCATCCATGAATTGACAGTTTTGTGCAACTGTGATACCAGCAAAAGAAAAACTCTCATTTGACTATGCTTATGAAACTGTCCTTTTGGTTAAGGAAGTGGGTGGTGTGGAGATAAGGAAAACAGTTTTTGTATGAGTGATGAAATTCAAAACATCCAAAGAAAAAGGTGTCATGATCAGCTTGACCAAATTGACACTGGAGAAATGTTACAATGTAGTTACATGAATTGGTGTTTTATTCTGACACACCAAGCAGCTTGGGATCCTTGTTCCCTCCTTCACATTGACAAATTCAGAAATTTGATGTCATGGGGGACCCTTATAGTGAATGGCGTAAGCCTTTTTCCCAATCAGCTTTTGTTCCAAGCTTTGCAGTTTGTATTGTGCTTCCAAACATATAATCTGTGATGGAGGTGTGCCTTGTGTTTTTGTTGTTCCTCAAGTTTAGAAGCATTTTCTTGTTGCTTCATTGATCTTCTTATTCCTCCTTTTGGGCATAATATATATATATATAGGGTTTTCTAAAATGATGTATAAAACATTGTAATTGCTCTGAGTTGTATGAAACAAGAGTTCCACTGTTGGGAATAGTACAAAATGTCTAACCATTGGAAATGCAATCATGGAATATGCCTTATTAATGTACAATGGGCAATCAAAAGCTTCTCCCTCTAGCTTCTTTCCTTAATTATCCTAAGCTGGATACTTGATGAAAGATCGTAATATTTATTATATGTCAACTTGCTAACCAAATCTTGGCTCACACAAATTCACAAAATTATCAAATCTATTACTTGTGTTACATATATCCAATTCAAAAAGAGTTAACACAATGGCAATAAATATGGTTTTAAAATTTTCAAAGATATATAGTTTTCACTACTTGAACTAGCCTAGCTTTCAAATACTTTTTTGGATTATTTGAACATAACCCTCCAAAGCTCATGGCATGTTTTGCCCAAGGGAGGAGCTTAGATGCTGTCAAAAGTGGAATCAACCCTACCCAACAATATGGCCAGAGTGAAACAGCACCAACTATTGTAGCATGAAGGATAGATGATAAGTAGTCAGGAAACAGTTTTCTGTTGGGTTCCAGTTCCCTGGCTAACCATGGTGGTTAATTCAGTTGCTTGTCTTTCTGCTTGATACCTACTACTAAAAAATAAAGACCATCAACTTACCTGGTAGTAACCTAGTTTCTTACCTATACATGGGTAGGTAGGTACCTACTGCTTACAGAATGGGTTACCAAGATGAAACCAGATATGAACTCTGTTGAGAGGGTTCATCCACAACTGAGTCATAACAGGAATCCATTGAATGGTGTACTAGTGGGTGCTGGTTCACTGTGGCCAGTTGGTGCTCCCATTAACCCACAAGTTATAACTCTTGTATTATTTTATTTTTAAAAAACACTTGTGGGCACTGGGTCCTGAATTAGAGGAAGCCTCGTGAATGTCTCATCTGTTAATCTTTTACCCCAAAAAAAAAAAAAAACCATTCCTACTGTGCAATATTTTAGTACCTGGGCCAGTTCTACACAAATTATATTATTTTCAGAAATGTTGAAATTTTCAACAAAATATTATTCAGAAGGAAAAGCCAGAATTCCATAGAATATATGGTGAATATATCATTTTTCAAATTTTAATCCTCAAAATTAATTATTTATTTGACAAACATGTATCAAAAGGTACCTAGATTGGAGCCTGAGGGTATATTGGCATTCCGTTTTTGGAAGATTAAAATAAATAAATAAACAAACAAACAAAACAAAATCCTGGAAGCTTGACTTGGAGAGCAAGCATCTCAATGGGTGGGTGAATCCATCACTAGTATGTCTTCACACCAGGGGGGTGTTTTTTGGCACTTTTGTGAGGGAAGGTGGGCTGGCAATAGACTACAAGAGGACAGAGCCAAATTTGGCTACAGAAAAATGGCAATTCTAAACTTTTTAGGAATTCCTTTATGTTATGGCAACAAGCTAGAAGGCGATAATATATAAGTATGGCCAAAAACATATTTCTTCCTTGAAATAGGACAATTTTGTTTCTCCCCTTCCTTTCACCCCACCTCGCCCCATCCCACAACAAATCCCTTTTTGTGTGGCCAAGTTGGGCCAAGTGACGAATTTTCACCCCAAAATAATTATTGTAAAGAAATCCCTGAATTATTATTATTAGTACTATTATGTCGCACCTTTAGATAGAAAAGTATGCACTAAGGTTCTACTTCCCTTTGTCAAATTCTCATAAACTCTTGTATGAGAATGCAAGTGTTATGAGGTTTGCAAAGAAGTTTGATGTTGGTCAGTAAGTTGTTGTACATGAGTATTGTGGTTGAAAACTAGTTAGCTGAAGGACCTCGATTTCAGAGATTCAGTGCAACTAAATTACCGAGATTATTGAATCAAGAAGAATTTGGGCTTTCTTATTCTTGTTCTCCTTTTTTCTTTTTTTCTCTTTGGGTTTTGGAGATGTGGGTTTGCCTCTACTGCATTCATGTGAACAGAATTAAAAATTATATCAGAGAATGGGGAGGGTATTGTCATCTGCAAGCAAGCAGCTCATTTGAAACCTCAGGTCTCACACACATATACATTTTTCCTCAATAGTAATTACCCATCCTCCTTCTCATAGTGGGTATCACTTGCGTATTGCGTCTTATACTCTCGGCACTCACACTCCTCACTTGTTCTTGGTTCAATAGGCCAGTGTGTCAAAGAAGTACAGGATTAGAATCCATCACCACTGCATCAAGAACATGTGCAGAAGCAGCAGCTACCTGCGCCATTAACTGCTAGTAACCGTAGCGATGATGCGCCTGAAACGATGATCATTGTGCGCTTGGCCGACGATGATGAAGCAAAGTCCCTGCGCCCCTCAAAACCTTTGCGACCACGGAGCTTGCGGACTCCCATCCTTCTTCACAACCTCCTTTGGACTGTGAATGCAAAAGCTTCTACAGCAACATCCAATTGTAGATGAACAAGAACATTCATCCATTATACTATAGTGTCAACTATGGTGAATTTCACAACATTCTCCGTTGTAGTGTAGTGTAGTGGAATTGATCAAAATGAAGTTTGTCATATAAATGTTCATAGTAGTATTTGAACATGCTCAAGAAACCTTAATGAAATGTTGGGTGAGTTTAGATTTGTGAGTTCATACAAGTCTTTAAACCCTAAATCCAATAGACTTCGGGTTTGAAAAAAACATTCATTACATATTGGCCCCCCAAGGTTAAAAAGTCACATGCCTAATTAACTCTAATTGGCTCTACCAATCCATGCTTGTCTAACCCCGGGTTTAGAAGTCCATGTCTATTTGGCCTTGGGTCTTTGACAATTTTGGAAATTATATTTTTTATTTAATATATGTACATATTTTGTATTTCTTCATCCACATTGGGGGTTTCCATCCAATCTTGGACACGTGCCATCAAAGGCTAGACTTATCAAATGGCATGCATGTGATTATTGAAGATTCAAGTTAATAAATTAACCCCTCTAAACTTGTATTGTGATTCATACACGATAATATTTAATGTGAAAGAAACACAAATGATTGTAATCTTAAATTAGAGGACAACAATCCAAGCTCTTGATAAATTATTGACTTTTTCCCTCCCATGAGATTCAAATTGTTCAATATAATAATCAAACTCATATTAATAAAAAAAACCCCTAATTGATTCTTTAATTGTTTCATGTTTGAGTTATGGATGTTATGTGTGTGTGTGTGTGTATGTATGTTGCAACAAATTAACCTCAAAATAACCTTGATATCATACCAAAAGTTGTACATATTATGTAATATATATTTTATACAAACTTATATTGATTTTTGTTTATTTTTCAAGTTTTGCAATGTTGTTGTTAAAATTTGTAATTAATGATGAAAATATCTAGTTAAATATTATTAATGTAGTAGGTAGTGTTATCTCCATGTTGACAAAATGAAGAACTATATTATGTAAAAGTCAATTTTTTGTTCATATTTTTAAAATATACTTATTTCATGGTTTACAACAATCTACCAAAATATTGTCATATATAAATAATGAAATTATTTATAATATAGGTTGTTGTAGTTACCAAAGTTTCAACCTTCCATCCATTCATTATTCATATTTTTAAATTTTTATTACAATAATCTACCAAAATATTGTCATATATAAAGAAGGAAATTATTTATAATATGGTTTGTTGTAATTATGGAAGTTTCAACACTTGCATGCATCCATCCATTCATTGATCCATATGATGATGAACAATCTTTCTTTCATTAGGAACCAGTTGGTTGTTGTTTCATACATTATGTTGTTATAGATTATTGACATTTATTATGTTGCCACCATGGATGGATGAATGAGATTAGATGGATGGATGATGTTTGATAAATTAATAAAAGACAATGTCATCACCATGTGTGGATGAATATTATTTTCACTAGAAGATGAATGATGTTTGGTACAATATAAAAACATCAACATCCTCATTGTGAATGGATGGATGAAATTTGGACATATGGATGATGAATGGATGGATAGGTGGGTTAACCCTAAACCTAACTTTTTTGAACCCTAATAAAAATTGCAAGAATTATTGTCATTACTACCCCATTTGTACATTCAGATTTTCAAATAAGATAACAGTAGCTTCACAAAGGTGCAAACATGTTAAAAACTAACCATATTATCAAACAACAATTTGTCCTTCTCTTGTCACTTGGAATTATTTAATGGTAGGCATGTTTGTTCTTTGCTTTTGTTGCTTGCAAGACATATATGTTTTTTTCAATAGAGAAGTCTTCATCAAGACATGCATAGTTTTTGTGACATTTGACACAATGGGCTAACCACTTAATTGATCTTGGTTTTTATTGTAACAAGAGATGGGGTGTTATTGATTGAAGCACGAATGATATAGGTGTCATCATACTTTTTCAAATCAATCAGTGTATGACTTAGTTAACCTCATACATTTCATTTGTTTTAGTAACCAAAATAGACAAACAAAGAGACCATGATGTTATTTTTCAACTAGTCAATGTATAAGTTAGCCATGCTCATTGCATTCTCCTCATCAACTTTTTGGTCTTTCAACCTTTTTGCCCAAATATTGTGCATTAAAATTGAGAACTCTCTAAATCCCAACAAATTATAGTGAAGTTGTGTCATGGTATAATGAATGTGTCATGTCATTCAAATCAATCAGTATATGATTTAGTTAACCTCCTGCATTTCATCTACTTTGGTAACCAAAAGAGACAAACAAAAAGGCCATGATGTTATTTTTCAACCAATCAATGTATAAACTAACCATGTTTGTTTAATTCTCCACAATAGTTTTTTGGTATTTTAACCTTTTAGCCCAAGTAATGTGCATTGAAATTGAAAGCTTCTTTAAAACCCAACAAATTGTAGTGAAGTTCTATCATGCCAAGTGATTATAGTGAGGCTATGTCATGTTATAACTTCTATGTAGCCTAGCAAACTAGATGTCAAAAAGTTGAACCCAACCCAATGTCAACAACACTAAAGGTATGTTGTAGCTAATTCGGCCAAAGTAAGTGTCATCAAGAACATGTGGGCACCTAGAGTGTTAATTGGCATGTTACAATGGTTAGACAATGACCACCTTCAAAATGGAAGTAGGAGACCTATAAGGTGAAAAACTAGTCAATCATGTCTAATTAGTAGAATAAACATTTCGTTTTTTTTTGTTCAATGTACATGTAAGCCCATTAGCACAATGACCTTTCTATATGTATGTCGCATATTTAAATTAACATAATGAAACAATTGTTAGTGTTTCTCCTCCCCATGTCGATGCATTAACTCAAGTATGTTTGTCTAATTCTTCATTCAAATTTAATCCTTAATATGGAGGTTAGTAAATAATCTAATAATTATGGTGGTTGGATAGAAAATGCTTGGAAAGAGGAGGAATATGTTGAATGCCATTGTTGAGTATCAAAATGTCATGATTAATATTTTGTCCATTTTCAAAATACTAGAATGGTTTTTGCATTTTGGTTTCATTTAGTAAATGTAGAGCTTTATCATGTTGTATAGACTAAACATGTAAATGTAGAGTTCAATCCTATTATATCCAAAATGTTTGAACATAGGTGTAAAATCAAGCCATAGTTGAAGGAACATGATGATCCTTTAATACACACCTTTTGTTTGTACTTTGGGTTTCCAATTTTCTAGGATAACCCAATGAATTCAAGTTGTTCATTTCCTCAATTTGCCAATGCACTTGAAGCTTGCATAAATGTGGAAGAAATAAACATTCAAGTTCCCAAATGTAAATCTTTAACTAATAATTTATGTTTCAAAGCAAACTAGCATTGTCTATTCAAGAACATATTGTTGTTTAACCATAGTTAACTTTCTTGTATATTGCTTGAAGATACAAAAAAACTAGTAAAAGAATTGATACTTAAAAAGAAACAAGTAACAATTGTTGGAATTGTCGTGACGTGTAATGTCGTGACGTACAATGTCGTAAGGATGTAAATACGTAGTAAATTCTACTAAACAAAAAGATTAAAGCCAGTCAAAGGTATAAACTAATCAACTAAAAAGATATGCATGCACACATATATATACAATGCACAAGTGAGGCTGAGATGAAATTCTCATGTATTGAAATGTAAGGAAAGAAGGAAATGAACTATATGTAGATGGTGGCCGTGCAATGGCCACCGTGAACATCTATAAATCCTAGTTTATTATGGAGGAAGCTCCTGACAAAGGAATTCTAAAAAAACTAAAAGGAGAAATAAAGGTTTGGGCCTTTTATACCGTTGTCAACAAACCGAAACCCTAAGTACCTAATAACGTATAGTCACCTAAGACCGTACATCAACCTTAAAATCGCACATGGGTATGCCCGTAACTGGCCATCATGTATGAGGCCATGTACAAGCATGACAGAATGAAGCAAATTATAGCATTTGACAGAGGGATTATATACATATATATGGCCTTGAGTCTAGTAGTACCCCAACCCAACTAAGGTTGTTAATGTGCCCTGAATGTAAGTTGATTTTATTATATGGCATACCAAAAGGGTTATCCTAAGCAGGCATGAATCGCTCTGCTAGTTGTTTTGCCTTATGCAAAAATATCATCTCACTTGTTAGATCATATGAGCCTAGTAACCTTCCCAACAATTTGTGAAACAATTACCAAAACCCACCCAAAAACCAATTTTATTTTCTTATTACCAAGTTCATGCTTGTAATGATACATGGATGTTTTTGTTCACACGGGGAATAGAAGGAAAAGTGCCAAATTTGATTTCTAACATTGGATAATTTGGAACAACTTTCTAACTAAATGTTTGTAAGTTTCTTTTTGCACTTGGAACAACATAGATTTGAGGAATGGCAAACATTTGTTGTACATGCAATTCTTACATCATGTAAGAACTTGAAAACTAGGAATAGTAAATCCTTTTTAATGGATGTTGAATCTTGATAAAACCCAATTTTGACCAAAAAAAATCATTGAAAAGCAATGCCAAGTTAATTTCTCACTAACCATTCTTATATAACTCCCTTAATTCATTGTTATTCTACTGATCCAATTGGAAAGGATGATTACACCTTTGTTCAATAGTGGATCCCATGCACTACATGCATGGCTATGTAAGGTTTGGTGCACAAAATGTAAACATAATGTCTACCTTTGTTGGAATTTTTGTAGTTCCTCCCAAAGTCATGGAGTTTCAAACCAAAAACTAGGACATATGCCTACCAAACTTTATGAACTAATTAAAAAGACAGGTGACCCTAAACCCTCATTTAGGGATGTGCCCTTTTTCATGCACTCATTGGATCCAATTATTGAAATTTCTATAAATGTTTTATACATGTTATTTGTGATCTTCAACATGTTAGATTCTTCCCAAAATAAGTATGGTCTATAATGCATTACAAGTGTGTTTGTATTACCCAAAACAACTAAGAGGAGTCCAATGATTAAAAATTGAAACAAAAAGATTGGTCCATAGGTTTAATGTTTGATGATTTTGATTCACTTGCAATACTGGAACCAAATGAATTAAATATGAATGATGAGAACATTCTAGTGAAGATTTCCCAAGTGTCACATTTAACATCAACCTCCTCTTTGTGTGAAAGTAGATTAATCTCAAGAAATTGGATTTGATTTTTCCATATATCCAAATGTAAATACTTAATAGGCTTTATGAAGGAAATAGAAGGTAAATGTGTCACTCTAGTGGACTAGTATCTTTAACATGTTTTGGTTGTAATATGGTTCATGTTTGGATTTATGCATAATTAAAGACATTTAATGACTAGATGCAGCTGAACTTCTAATAACTTGTAATAAGTATTGTGCTAAAACAACAAGTAGATATACATTTCCTTGTGCAATAGCGTTATGGAGGTGCATACCTATTGTCCATCCCAACTTCTTTTTAGTTTCAATGCTACAAATTGATAATTTAGTAGCTACGTTTAATTAATGTATGCGATATAAACTACTTTTATTTTGATATTCTTGACATTCCTTGCACAAATATTTTGTGTTGGGTTAAACTTCACATAATAAAATAATTTTTTAAATGGTGAAAACACATGATCAGATGTGTTGGTAGTTATATTACATTGTTGGCAATTCAAATCTTGATTCCAAGAATATGACCAGCTTGAAAGTGCTCATGAGTCTAGAAGAAATCCATTTGGTGGGTCTTCATGTTATTAGCAGGACATGAAAATTGTTTGTTGCAAAACGTGTATGGAAATTTGAGCTCTAGCAATTGACTAATGTATGCATTCAACCATCAATCCTTGTTACATTAAAAAACTATAAACCTTTTTGTGTAAGGCTAATTGTTACATATACCTACTTAATTTGTTTCAAGAAATTTCATTACATTTTGTGCATGTTATGGCTTATAGTAACAATACGCAATTTAGGGTTTTATAGGTGCATTTGTTAGTAAATTTCAATTCTAAATTATTGTTGAATAGTTTTTTTGACCAAATTTTTTGTTTAGGTATTATTTCAAATGGTCACTAACATTCATTGGTCAAATGGAATGGTTCAACATTTTTTGGAGTTGTATTATGACAAATACATCCATTATGAGTGCATGAACTTGAAAAATGGCCATTCAAATGAAATTGCATCCAACATTTTGGGGAAGTTTAAGTTGACAATAAGAAAAGAAAATTGTAGGAGCAAATATGGTCAATTACGAAAAGAAATACAAAAAAAATGAAAGAGGTGATCAAGATTTTTTTAAGGACCCCATCTTCTTAACAATTGTATGAATAATGTGAAATTCTTCAGGGTTGCAATCCAAGAGTTGTAGGCATGTCAAGTGCTATGGACAATGGCACTCAAGTTTTTTACACACGACAAACAATTGACCTTAAAAAATATGAACAATATTGGCTTGAGGAGCAAGACCCACTTTTTGTCTAAATGAAAATTGTGAGGTGGTTAGTCCCTTGAAGAGGGTTTTTTGGGCCTTATTCAACCCTTGAAACCTAAGAAATGATGGTTGAAGCTCTTAGACCTAAATCCCCTAATGATTTTTTGTAAAATCCATAGTGTTGAAGGGAAACCAAATGGAAAATGGAAAAGGAAAAGGCTTGACACACCATCTAAGCCTATTGCACAAGTGATGGACTAATTTGTGAACACATATTGCCAAATTGTGGCATCGGAGGAGACTAAATTTTAAATGGTTCGAGACCACATTGCACTTGCTCAATAAATGCATTAAGATTGCCAAGCAATGGAGTTACATTTACATGAACAAACTATGGAGATGAAACAACAAAAAATAGCAATGGAAGAACGAGTTAACATGTGAAATGAAGATTTCAAAATCTAGCTTTTTCAAATGAAATTAAATCTTGAAGACATAAACGTCAATCTTGTGATTAAGAAAATTTGCAATTCTTGCATTTTTCAAATATTAATTAAGTATTTATTCATACATGGTAAATTTTGGTCAAATTATATGCAAAAACTTTTGTTATATCTGATTAAGAAATAAAATATAAATATAAAGTGTTTGAGGTCAAAGTTGTGTTCCAAAAACCTTAACCTTCTATTAGATTTGAGTTTTTCAATTTTGAAATAAATGCATCTCTAATCCCAAAAGATGTTGCCCTATATATTTGTTCAACTTCAAATGGCTTAGGCATTCATAAATCATTCAAGTTATGATGTTCATCCATGATTGGACTGTCCACCATCAACTGTTCATTATGCATTCTACAAAAGTTATGTAGAACATAATAAACCATAATGATCTAACTTGAATAATGACTTGTGAAATTTAAGTTTTTTAAGACCCATCATTTATATTTGAGGTGTGTAATGACATTTTCGATCTTCACTCACCCTTTTCAAAATGCTTTGTTGAAAACATATTTTGTTTCATTTCCCAATCTTTTTTGTGCATAAGCATTCATGATGTTGATCAAAGGTGGATAAGTAGAATCTTATATATAAATTCACTACGTCTTCCCGTCCGTGACGTGACGTTCTGCTGCAGAACCTGCAGCCTCTCTCCAAGAACCATTCACGTCCGTTTCCGCGCAG
>Ga0116231_10006253_pt1 | contig 22857 bp, 17 predicted proteins | sample S1TSphgellanicum_2_FD_89695 | JGI IMG/M metagenome (GOLD analysis project Ga0116231, IMG submission 89695) | Host-associated microbial communities from peat moss isolated from Minnesota, USA - S1T2_Fd - Sphagnum magellanicum MG | ecosystem: Host-associated > Plants > Peat moss > Unclassified...
TGCAGCAGGGCCAGGGGATCCACGGCTCCTTCAGCCGCGCCGACACGCACAATTTCATGGCCGCCCTGGGCCCGGACTTCAAAGCCGGCTACCGCGATCCCGCGCCGGTGTCCAACGCGGATTGGGCGCCGACCATCGCCCATATCCTCGGCTTTGATCTTAACGGCCAGGGCGTCCTGAAAGGGCGCGTGATGCTTGAGGCCCTCGCCGCCGGCGCGCCCGCGCCCGCCGTCACGACAACGACAGTGAGGTCGGAGCCCGGACCCGGCGGTTTCACCACCGTCCTCGACGCCCAGGCCCTGACCCTGCCCGACGGCCGTCTCGTCACCTATTTGGATGCGGCGGGCATGCCGGGGCGGGTGGTCGGCCTGAGGCCATAGGCGCCGGCGCATAGGGCGCCCACGCCCATCCTTTCCCCATGGGACCTTTCCCCATGGGTCCGTTGTTTACCCCCTAAAGGGGCGGCTGGCGTGGCGGAGGTCGGTCCGCGGGCGGCGTGGGGTTGGCGAGCGCGCGACTTTCCTTGAGCCTTGCACCAAGATCTGCTGACGTCTGCACCAAAGCCTCAGAGCGTCTCTTTTTTTGCGGCCCATGGCGCGCAGGGGCGCGCGCAGGGGGGCGCGCCGGGGGGCTCGCCTTCGCCTGTCGCCCACGCCTGGCGCTTTGGCGCAAGGGCCGGCGCTGCAGGGGGGGCGGCGGGTTGCTCGACGGCGAGGCGGCGGAGAAATGGGAAATACTCGATGCAAAATGGTAAGGTCAGCATCATCATAACAAATTATAACTATGAGAATTTTATCAGACGATCCATCGATAGCGCTCTAAATCAGACCTATAAGGATATCGAAGTCATTGTCGTTGACGATTGCTCTAAAGATGATTCTGTAAATATTATAAAGAGCTATGCTGATCGGATTATCGCAATCCTAAAGTCTCAAAATGAGGGCCATGGCGCGGGGATGAACAGCGGATTTTCCGCAAGTTCGGGAGCGCTCATCCTGCTTTTGGACGCCGATGATTACCTCTATCCGGACGCGGTGTCGTCCATCCTCGCGCGGCGCCAGGATGGAGCGGCGCAATACCAATATCGGATGGATTTGGTGGACGCCCAGGGTGCGGCCTTTGATCAGTACCCGCCCGAAGAAGCGGTTATGGACGAAGGCGACGTCGTCGAGAAGCTTCTGCGCCAGGGCCGATACGCGACCACGGTGACCAGCGGATTGGCCTTTGATCGCGCCGTCCTTGAAAAAGTGATGCCCATGCCGGCAGAAAGTTTTCGCCAGGGCGGCGACGGATATCTGGTCACGGTTGCGCCCTTGTATGGGGCGGTGGTGACGGTGCCCGGACGCCTAAGCGCCTACTGTCAACATGGATCAAACCATTCCCAGTTTGACCAGGCGCTGGCCAAGCGGGCGCGGTGGCGTCTTTGGCATGATGAACGGCGCTACGACGCCCTGCGCGAGCACGCTCGTCGACTGTCCCTTAGCCTGGCCGAGGACCCGGGCCTTTGGGACCTCGTTCACCTTGAGCAACGCATAACCGCCCTGCGCCTCGAGCCTGGTCAGCACCCTTACCCGGGCGACACCCCTGCCTCCATCGCTCGCCTCGCCCTTGCCGCCTTGCGGGCGTCGGACGCGCCTGCAAAGCGGCGGCTTTTATTGAGACTGTGGTGGCTGGCCGCGGGTCATGGACCCGCGCCCCTGGCCAAGGCCGCAATCGCCTGGAAACTCGCCGCGAGCTCGCGCCCCGAAGCGGTCGACCGCCTCCTGAAACTCGCCCGCCGCTTCACCAAACGCTGAGGCCCAAAGCCGCGAGGGGAAACGGGGACGGGGACCTTGGAAAAGGCGTGGCGGCGCGCTGCCGTGGCGCGGCCGGATCAAGAGGGCTGGACCGCGTCATGGGAGGCCGCCGCCGGAGCCTCGACGGCGTTAAGGGACACGGCGGATCTCTTCTTTCGAAGGCGCCGCATGAGCGGGCGTTCGACGAGACCGTGTGCGGCGCACCCGAACGCGACGCCCAGAAGTGTTCCGGCGAGGGGACCCAGGAGGCCGGCCCCAGAGGGGATGAGCCGTGCGGCGATGGACACGGCGAAGGTGTGGAAGAGGTAGATTGAGTAGGAGGCGTCGCCGAGGAAGGCGAGGGCGCGAACATTAAAGGGCAGGCCTGATCCCTCGGCGGCGACGACGCCGGCCACCAGAAAGGCCGCCGGCGCCCCGAAAACCAAAAGCCGAGGTCCGGCGATGAGGTTCAAGCCGCACGCCGCAAAGCCGCCCGCGCCAAGAACCATGAGGGCGACAGCCGCCGCCCGGCCCGGCCGCCACCGGCTGAAGCCATAGGCGATCAAGGATCCCAACAGGAATTCGACGATAATGGGATCGGTGTAGAACCGAGCGAAAGGCGGGGCGGGGGCCACAACAGCGCCGCTGATGGCGAGGGCGGAAAAGCACACCGTCAACGCAATCATGCGCAGCGGCTTTGGAAGGGTGAGGAGGGATGCGAAGATAATATAGAAGAAAAGTTCGTAGTTCAGGGTCCATCCCTGGACGAGGACAGGCCAGAGATGACCGCTCGCATCCACGTAGGGCACGAAGAGGAGTGAAAGGATTATATGGCCGAGGGAGAGGTGCAAATTCGGAAAGATGTGGGCTAGCCCGCCGGCGATGATCGCCGCGGTCGCGATCCAATAGAGCGGAACGATGCGAACGATCCGGTCTTTCATGAAGGTGGCGGGCGTGGTCTGCGGTCCTGCCACCGTCCACATGATGTAGCCGCTGATGACGAAGAAAACATCGACCCCGGCCTGACCGACGTTGAAGTCGTAGCGCCAGCGGCCGAGGGCGTGGAATGCGACCACGGCGATGGCGGCGAGGGCGCGCAGGCACTGGATCCCATAAAGTTTTCGCACGCGAGATCAACCTCGTGGGTTCAGGGATGATGTCTGTTCAGCGTGAAGACGCGTTTCTAGACGAACAGCCGGCCTCGTGCGCATGGTGCAAGAGGGGCGCCGCTCTCGTGATTGATGGATAAACCACAATGAGGCGTGAACGGCCTTAGGGTTTCGGCCCAGAGGAGGGCGGGCGTCGTTGCGGCGGCCCCGTTGACCCTGGGACACGCTTTGGGCGGAAGGCTGGGTAAGGCGGCGTCAGCGCCGACGACGACGAAGGTGAAGACCAAGGGGAGGCGTGGCGGGGTGTTGAAGCGGTTATGCGTTGCGGCGCTTTTCTTTGTCGTTGGGACGACGACAGCGCGGGCCTCCGATGTCAGGCAGGCGGTAGACGCTTGGCGCGCGGCGCACGAGGCGTCCATCATCGCCGGCCTCGAAAGCCTCACCCGACTGAGGAGCGTGGCGGCCGATCCCCAGGGGCTCACCGCGGCGGCGCAGGCCCTCAGCGCGCAACTCGCGGCGCGCGATTTTTCCGTGCGCGTCCTCTCTGCGGGTAAAGGCGCCCCGCCTCTTCTTTACGCCGAGCGGTTGCAGGACGGCGCGACCCGGACCGTAATTTTCTACGCCCACTATGACGGTCAACCGGTTACGCCCTCGGACTGGAGCTCAGACCCCTTCGTCCCTGTCCTGCGCTCTGGGGCGCGGCTGAGCGATCCCGTCGTCGCGGTGACGCCGAAGACTGCGTTTGATCCGGAGTGGCGCCTCTACGGGCGGGCCGTCAGCGACGATAAGGCCTCTATCATCGCCTTTCTCGCCGCCTACGACGCCCTTAAGGCTGCGGGAATAGCGCCCTCGGTGAACATAAAGGTCGTCTGGGAAGGGGAGGAGGAAGCCGGGTCTCCCCATTTGCAAGCGGTCTTGGAAGCGAACAAGGCGCTCTTTGCTGGGGATCTCTGGCTCATCGGCGACGGACCCGCCCATCAGTCCCGGCGACCGACCCTCTATTTCGGCGCCCGCGGCTCCATGGGGCTTGAGATGACCCTTTACGGGCCGGTCCGGGCGCTCCACGACGGGCACTACGGCAATTGGGTCCCCAATCCCGCAGCCATGGCGGCGAACCTCCTCGCCGCCATGCGCGACGACGAAGGCCGCATCCTCATACCCGGGTTTTACGACGACGTGCGGCCCCTCACAGCGGCGGAAAAGACCGCCATCGCTGCGCTTCCTGCGGTGGAGCCGGGTCTAAAGACCGCCTTCGGCATTGGACGCACGGAAGGCCAGAGCGGGCTTTACGACAGCCTCATGCGTCCGGCCCTGAACGTCCGGGGTTTGCGAGCCGGCGGCGTCGGGGCGGCTGCGGCGAACGCCATTCCAACCACGGCCACCGTCTCCATGGATTTCCGCCTCGTCCCCGGCCAGACCCCGGAACGGGTTCGGGCCCAGGTCGAGGCCTTCCTTGCGGGCAAAGGGTGGACCCTCGTGACCCACGATCCGGACGCCGCCGACCGGGGGGCGGCCGCCCGTCTGGTGCGCCTGGACTGGGAGGCGGGGTATCCGGCGTTGCGGTCGGATATGACCAGCCCGGCGGGGCGGGCCGTCATCGCCGCGGCGCAAAAGGCGTCGGCAGGGTCCCTCGCCGTCATTCCGATGATGGGTGGAAGCGTGCCCATCTATCTTTTCGATACGCTCTTTCATGAGCCGGTCGTCGGCCTTCCCATCGCCAATCATGACAACAGCCAGCACGCCGCCAACGAGAACCTTCGCCTCCGCAATCTTTGGGACGGCATTGACGTCTACGCCGCCATGATGGCGGACCTGCGCTGGTGAGGTGGCTCCGACGCGGGCAAACGCCCGCCCGCTAGGGGCCCGGCGCCGCGTCGTCGTCACGCCGGGGCGGACGGCCTATAGTTCAACTCGATGTTCACGCCGTTGAGATCGCGGATAAAAATCTGGCGAATGGGCGCACCGGGAACCTCCACAGCCTGATAGGCGATGGCGAGGGCGTCGAGTTTCGCGCGCGTCTCTTCATAGCTGTCGATCGCGAACGCGAAATGATCGAGGGAGGCCTTGTCGGAAGGACCCTTGGGCTCGCTGAGACCGACGAGATGAACAACCGCCGTATCCCCTGCGTAAAGCCAGGCGCCCGGGAACGGGAAATTGGGTCGCCAGCCTTCCTTCAGTCCGAGGACCTCCTCGAAAAACGCTTTGGTTTCGGGAAGTTTAGCCGTCCCGATGTTGACGTGGTCTATCCGTAAAACCGCCATGGCCGCGTCCTGGTTTCCCCGGTTCCCCAGCGACGCAAGGGGCCCCCGGGGGGGCGGCGCTTATGGAACCTGGGGGGTCCTATAGCAGCTTTCCCGCGCCTGAGCAGCGGCGCCCCTAACTGGGGCGCGTGTCCGCCACAATGGTCCACGCGAGGGACGTCTCCCGAAGGCGGAAATGGAAATAAACCAAGGCGGTTAGGAACAGACCCGTCAGCATGATCACGCTCGGGCGCCCGGCGTCAGGATCAAACCAGTCGGCCGCCATGGAGACGGCGGTGATGGCGAGGCCGAAGAGGGGCGTGAAGGGGTGCAGGGGCGCTTTGAAGTCCGCGCCCGTGAGGCCCGACTTTCGCGCGACGAGGATGGCGATGGCCATGAGCAGGTAATCCGAAACGTTCCCCGAGAGGAGAACGAGGAGGAACTTCTCGCCGAAGGCCATGGAGGCGATGCTGAGAAGAACAAGGATGATGGTCGCCGCCACGGGGGCGTTGGTTCTGACGCTCAGGACCCCCAGAAACCGGTTGAACGGCTTCAGCCACAAGCCGTCGCGACCGGTGGAGTAGAGAAAGCGGCCATAGGCCATGGTGCTAGCGATGAGGGCGTTGAAGATCGCCGCCACGGCGCCGACGCTGACGATGTTGGAGATCACCCCCCCGCCCGTGCGGCGCAAGAAGGTGGCGATGGGCGCTTCTGCGCCCAAAACGGCCTTAAGGTCGTCCGCAGAAATCGCCAAAAGGACCATGGGGAGGGCGATGACCAAGGCCGCCAGGGCTCCTGTCCGGGCGACGACAAGACCCATCTCCCGCCGCGTGCCGCGCATCTCCTCTGAAAAGTAGAGGGCCCAATTGCCGCCGGCGGTGGACCAGATGCCCGAAACGAGGGCCAGGGCGAGGGCGGCCGGGGGGGTGGGCACGAGGGCGCCGTTGGTCAGCATCACCGGATGAAAGAAAACCTCGCCAAGGCCGCGCACCGGATGGAGGGCGGCGACGAGGCTGAGGATGGCCAGAGCGAGGCACTCGATGGCCAGGAATATGCCAGTGACGAGGGCGCCGAAACGGACATTGAGGGCGGCGATGAGCCCGGCGAACACCAAGGCGAGGGTCGCGACCGGGAGGAGCGGCAGGTGCGGCAGGAACTCGTGGACATAGTCCGCAAGGCCAAGGGCCTGGAGCCCGCCCTGAGCGAAGGCGAGGGGCACAAGAAGGACCACATAGGGAAAGCAGACGATGGGGCCAAGGATCGCCGCGAGGCTGGGATAGACGCCGCCGGCGCCTGGATAGGCGGCGGCGATCTCGGCGTAGAGCCAGGAGAGGATGGCCGAGACGACGCCGCCGCCGGCGAAGGCCAGGGCCGCTCCAGTCCCGGCGAGATGTAAGACCACGTTCCCAGCGATGTAGAAGGACACGACCGGCGAGAGGGCTGAGAAGGTCAAAAGCATGACCGCTGTCGGGCTCAATACCCGTGAGAGCTCGCGTCCTCCGCCCGCCGTTTCCGCCATAGACGCTCCATCGCTATCCTGCCGCCCGTCTGCGCCGACGCAGGTTGGGGGCCTTGGGCTGGGTCTATTCAGAGGTCGCCGGTCTCCCCCTGTCAACGCATGGGCTGAGCGCCGGCGGGGGCGACAGGGTTAAGGCCTGCGTTCAAGTGGGGCTGAAATTCGATATCGCGCGCTAAAGATGATTTAGATATCTCTTAGATTAAGTAATTATTCACATTAATATCAACAAATTATTTGATGCATTGGGATTAAACATACACGTATGTTTCACATGAAATGAATTCGCGGAAAAATATACCGAAATCTGTTCTGACAAAATTGATAAGGTAATCAGATAATCTAAAGCAAAATAAAAATTTGCTGTGATGCGTTGTTCAACCTGTGCCGTGATCGCCCGATACGCTTTGGACGGCCGGAGCTGGGCGCATGAAATTTCGGGCATCGTCGCCAAAAGATCGGGCGTCGAGGTGGAGACGGAGAGACACTTAGGCGGGGACGCCGTGGGCGCTGCGCTGGTCTCCGGCGCCGATTTTCCGCCGGGCCGTCCATGCGGTCTAAGACCGGGGCGATCCCTACGACCAGCGGCCTCAGCCGGGGCGCGCGGTTACGCTGCTGGCCCTGACCAGCCCTCCTGCAGTCCTGCTCGCCCCGACCCTGTCAGCTAACGCCCAGCGCAGGTTCGCGTTGTCGGTTCCCTCAGGTGGGGTTGGGGGACGGGGGGCAGGCCGCGTTAATGCTGTGGTGTTGATTTGGTCGGCCTAGCCGCAGGGCGCTGTCTCGCCTGAAACCAGGTCGATGCGGAAACAGTGCTCATGGTCGGTTCCAACCTCCCGCACCATGACGCTGATCTCGGGCTCGCCGGTCATGGGCGGGTGGAAATCCTCCACATAGGCCACGGCGGCGGCCTCGAATGAGGTTTCTTCCAAGGTCCGAGCGTGATGGCGGTCGAGATGGCGGGCGCGGACGCTGAATGTGCGGGTTTCACCGGCGACTTGGGTCATGTCCTGGTCTCCTGAACTCTCAACGCGCCCAGGCGAGAAAGGATTCATTCGCGCGCACGCCGCCGCCGGGATCGTCTGGCCGAGGTTTTTGGCGAAGCTCATGACGTGAGGCCAACTCTGATCTTGTGGTCGCCCTGGCGATCGTGGGGGCATGGCTGGACTGCCCTACGGGATCAGGATGGACACGGCATACCAGGCGGAAATCCGTCCATCGGCTCAAGTTGCGCGTTCAGCTCAGCCCCCATGAGGACAACCGTGAGCGACAACCAGATCCACGTCATAAAGCCGACAATCGCGCCCAGCGACCCGTACGTGCGGTCATAGTGGGCAAAATTGGCGACGTAGACGGAAAACAGCAGCGACATCGCCATCCACCCCGCCGCCGCGAAGGCGCTGCCCGGCAAGGTCACCCAGCGCCGTCGTTCGGCCGGCCGGCTAGGCGCAAATTTGTAGACCAGAGACAGAAGGCCTGCGACCACTGCTAGGAGTGCAGGCCAGCGCACCAACGCCATGAGGAGCGTGTGTTTCGGCGCAAGGTAGGCCGCCCATCCAGCCGACGCCGTCCCGATGGCCACGAGGCCGACCCCTCCAAGCGTTAGACTGAGGGATACGACGTTCAGGATGAAGACGTTTCGGCGCTCCTTCACGTTATAGGCCAGGTTTAGCCCAGTCATCAGGGCCTTGACGCCGGCATTTGCACTCCAGAGAGATGCGAGGGTGCTGCCCACGACAGCCCAGCCCAATTGCGCCCTTGGCGCCGCCGCCAGCCGTGTCATCTGTTGGGTCAGGATCGCAATTGCGCCGTCGGGGAGAATACCCCGCAAATTTGCAAGGTCGGTTCGCACCTTTGTGAGGTCCGCCGAGAGACCGTACAGCGAGACGAACACCCCTAGAGCGGGAAAAATCGAAAGCAGGACAAAAAAGGTCACTCCCCCCGCGACCGCGGAGAGGTGGTTAGTGTTTGAAGCGGACCATGCGCGTCCTACGACTGATCGCCAATCCGTGGCTCGGCCGGTCGTCGAACCCTCACCCGTGACCCGTAGGGCGCTTGCAGCCGCCGTGTTCCACGCGAATAGCGAAACGCTAAGCCCCGCCAAGAGACCGATTGCGAAAGGAAGCGCCAAGCGCTTGCACACGGCATGGACGCGTGTACGCATGGGGTTGCTCCTGCCCTTCGCCGCCCGCCGCTAACCTTCCTGATGGCGGGACCGGCTCTGTGCGTCGGCCTGAGGCGGCACGCCGGCCCATTTTGACGCGCCCGCCCCGTGTGCGACTAACTTCGCGCCGCAGAGTTAGGGTCGCGAGGCTGGCGCACGCGGATGACCTTCCCGCTTCGGTGGGTCATCAGTAGGCCGACGACGAGGCCAAGCGCCGCCGAGATCGCAAGGGCCGCGTAAGGGCGGTCCTGCAGGAAGGGCTCGACGGAACGCCCCACCGTCCCGGCGGTTTTCCGGGCGCGGTGAATGGCCCCGACGGCGCCTTCGCTCAGCGTGTTGACAGCGGCCGAGGCCTGATCGCCAGCGGTCGCCACCCCGTCCTTCATCGTGCTCGCCAGTTCGTCGATGATGGCCTGAGCGCGTGTCGACTCGGCCTTCACACCATCGGCGAGGTCGTGCATGGCGGCCCCAATATTGTCTTCGTTCATGGTCTTTCTCCTTGTTTTCAGCGAGGCGGAGGAACGCCTCGTGTGCGGTGGGCGCCGAAGGTGGCGCCGCTCCAGTGGTCCAGAATTTTAGCCAGAGACCCTGTGCTCGCGGGGAAGCGCGCAAACGCGGCTGACACATCTGTGACGATTAAAGGGAGTTTGCGGGCGCCTGGTTCCACACGTTCGAAAAGACGCGGCCCCAAGCGGTGTCACGTCCAGGTCTCCCTCGGCAAGGATTTGTCCGAGGGTGACGCTGCCCTCGGATCGTCTGGCCTTGGTTTTCGTTGGAGACCATGACGTGAAAGGGAGCCCACCATGGCCGTCGCCAAGATCGCCGCAAAGCTCGATAAGTACCAGGGGATGCGCGATTTCTCCCAGACGGGCGAGCCGTCGGGCCAAAACGCCCAGGTCGCGCGCTCCAAAGCGCTGCGCTTCGTGATCCAGAAGCACGCGGCCAGCCATCTGCATTTCGACCTGCGGCTCGAATACGAGGGGACCTTCCGCTCCTGGGCGGTGCCCAAGGGGCCATCCCTCGACCCCAAGGATCGTCGCATGGCGATGGAGGTCGAGGACCACCCCCTCGCCTACGGCGACTTCGAGGGCGCGATCCCCGAGGGGCAGTACGGCGGCGGCACGGTGATGCTGTGGGACCGGGGCTACTGGGCGCCGGAAAAGGGTTTCGAAAACATCGGCCAAGCCTTGGCCAAGGGCGAGCTGAAGTTCGTCATGGAAGGCGAGCGGATGCATGGCTCGTGGGTGATCGTGCGCACCAAGCGCGACAGCCGCGGCAAGGCCAGCTGGCTCCTCATCAAGCATCGCGACGAAGGCGCGGTGGAGGGCGGGGCGCCTGGGCCGTCCGATGGCGACCGGTCGGTGGCGTCCGGCCGGACCATGACTGAGATCGCCAACGGGAAGGGCAAGGCCGCCACGCCCTTCATGACCGCAAAGGGCGCCGCCGCCGGGTCGGTCAGGCGCAGCACCGGCGATGGCGACGCGCCGGCCGGGCTGATCGCGCCGACCAAACCGAAAGCCTCAGCGGTGAAAGCCAAAACCGTCGCCGCCCTTCCCGCCTTCGTCGAGCCCCAGCTGGCCAAACGCCTCGACAAGCCGCCGGCCGGGCCCGGTTGGGCGCACGAGATCAAGTTCGACGGTTACCGCATGCAGCTGCGCACCGTCGGCGGCGAGGCGACGCTATTGTCGCGCAAGGGCCTCGACTGGTCCTCGAAATTTCCAGAGCTCGTCGCCGAGGGCGCAAAGCTTGGCGACGGGATCATCGATGGCGAGGTGGTGGCGCTCGACCATACCGGCGCGCCGGACTTCTCCGCCCTACAAGTGGCGATCTCGGACGCCAAGACCAAGGACGTGGTGTTCTTCGTCTTCGACCAAATATTCCACGGCAAGGAAGATCTGCGGCAACTGCCGCTAATCGACCGCAAGGCGAGGCTGGAGACGCATGTGGGCGCCGCCGCCGCCAACATCCGGTATGTCGACCATTTCATCACAGCCGGAGACGCGGTGCTGCTCTCGGCCTGCCGCATGCACCTTGAAGGCATCGTCTCCAAACGCCTGGACGCCCCTTATCAGTCCGGCCGGAGCGAAAGCTGGGGCAAATGCAAGTGCCGTCAGGGCCACGAGGTGGTCATCGGCGGGTGGACGACGACGGGCGAGAACTTCCGCTCGCTCATCTGTGGCGTAAACCGCGATGGCGAACTGGCCCACGTCGGCCGCGTCGGAACAGGGTTTGGCCGCGATACGGTGGCTCGGATCCTGCCGAGGCTGAAGGCGCTGGAAACCAACCAGAGCCCGTTCACCGGCAAGACCGCGCCGAAAAAAGCCGCTGGCGTCCACTGGGTCAAGCCCGAGCTCGTGGCCGAGATCCAGTATGCCGGGTTCACCGGCGACGGCACGCTCCGCCAAGCGTCGTTCAAGGGGATTCGAGAGGACAAGCCGGCCTTTGAGGTCGAGGCGGAGACGCCCGCGCCGGCGTCGACGACCGAGCTGAAGGCCCCGGGGCCGGCCACGATCCATACCAACACGGTCAAGGCCCGTGGGTCGAAGCCAGTGATGGGGATCACGATCTCCCACCCTGACAAGCCGCTGTGGCCCGACGCCCACGACGGCGCGCCCGTCACCAAGCTGGAGCTGGCCCAGTACTATGAGGCGATCGGCGAGTGGATGCTGCCCCATGTGAAGGGCCGGCCTTGCTCGATGATCCGCATGCCCGACGGCATCTTGGGCGCGCAGACCTTCTTCCAGCGCCATGGCGCCAAGGGCCAGTCGTCCCTCATCACCGAGGTGGAGGTCTCAGGCGAGCGCAAGCCCTACATCCAGTTCGACAGCGTCGAGGCCTTGGTGGCGGCGGCGCAGACCGGCGCCCTGGAGCTTCATCCCTGGAACTGCGAGCCCTTTTCGCCCGGGCAGCCGGGCCGTCTCGTGTTCGATCTCGACCCAGCGCCAGATGTCGCCTTCGACGTGGTGATCGAGAGCGCCCGGGAAATCCGCGACCGGCTCGAAGAGCTGGGCCTCGTCAGCTTCTGCAAGACCACGGGCGGCAAGGGCCTGCATGTGGTCACGCCGGTGGCGGCGGAGGACGTGGACTGGGCGGCGGCCAAGGCCTTCGCTCGCGACGTTTGCAAGGTCATGGCCGCCGAGGCGCCAGATCGGTACTTGATCACTATGGCCAAGAAGGAGCGCACGGGCCGTATTTTTCTGGACTATCTGCGCAACGACCGCATGGCGACGGCGGTGGCGCCGCTTTCGCCGCGGGGTCGCCCCGGCGCCCCGGTCTCCATGCCCATACGCTGGACCCAAGTGAAGAAGGGGCTTGATCCCAACGTCTACACCGTGCGCACCGTGCCCGCGCTCGTGAAGAAACTGAAGGCCTGGGAGGACTACTGCGACGGCGAGCGGCCCCTCGCCAACGCCATCAAACGGCTCGGCAAAGGTTGAGGCCCGTCCCATGGCCGTCACCTGCGTCGGCGTCCTGGTCTATGGACGTCGCGAGCCCCCAGACGGCGTTTTTGCGTGGTCATCCGAGTGGGCCGTTCGTTAGGACGTCCGCGCCTGGATGGTCCCAAAGGGCCTGGTCGAAGCGGGCGAGGCGCCGACCGGCGGCGCTGGCGGAGTGTGAGGAAGAAAAAGGGCTCGCGCCGCCAGGCGCGGTGCATCCGCAACGGCCCTTACGGCGGGGCAGCGGCAAAACGGACCTGTGTTGGGCGGCCCACGGCGATGTCGATCTCGGCGCCTTGCGTGCGGGCGCGTTCGCGGTGAAACGGCCTCCCGATTGGGGAAACGTGCGAGCAGACCCGAACGGAGACCTTGCTTGGCGGGCCCAGAGGCGCCTTAGCGCCAGCCCGCCATTTTCAATTTGGCGTGCGCATAAGGTTGGCCAGGCACTCGGATAAATCAGCTTCCCGGAACGGTTTGCTCAAGCGCGCCAGATCCGGCGCCACGCCCGCGCTGTCGCCATACCCCGAGATGATGAGGACCTTCAGTTCAGGATGTTCGGACCGCACGCGTCTGGCTAGGTCCGTGCCGTTCATTCCCGCCATAAGGTGGTCGGTGATCAACAGGTCAGGCTCTAGGCCCTCGCGTATGAGCCCCAACGCCTCTTCCGCTGACGCGGCCTCAGCGACGCTGTAGCCCAGATCGGTCAGCATGGCGGCGGTGGTCATGCGCACCAGCTCTTCATCATCGACCAGCAGCACGACGCCGACCGAGGGCGCCGCCGAGACGGGATTTTCGCCGATAATGCCGGCGTCGGGCTCACCGTCGCTCGTCGGAAGCCACACCTCTACGTCGGTGCCAACCCCAAGTCGGCTCTTTATGCGCAAGGCTCCGCCAAGCTGAGAAGCCAGTCCATGGACCATGGATAGGCCAAGCCCCGTGCCCTTGCCGACGCCTTTGGTCGAGAAGAAGGGCTCGGTGGCGCGCGCCAGGGTCGCTTCGTCCATGCCCGAGCCCGTGTCGGACACAGCAAGGCGCACATAGCGGCCGGGCGCGAGACCTAAGGCGTCAGCCGGATAAGCTTCGCCGCCAGTGGCGCTGATGCGCAGCGTGCCGCCGGTCGGCATCGCGTCGCGCGCATTTACGCTGAGATTGAGCAGCGCCATTTCAAGTTGGTTCTTGTCGGCCCTCGCGAAAGGCAAATCGTCGGCTACCTCGATGGACACCCTGATCTGTGGACCCGAGGTGCTGGCGATGAGATCAGCCATGTCGCCTATCAGTTTCGCCAGATCGACCGCGGTCGGTTGGAGCGGCTGTCGGCGGGCGAACGCGAGAAGCCGCTGGACAAGGGTCTTGGCGCGTTCAGCGGACTGGGCGGCCCCCATGATCAGGCGCTGCACGCGCTCATCGCCAACACCTCGCCGTTGCAGCATGTCGAGCGCGCCGACGATGGGGGTCAGCAAATTGTTGAAGTCGTGCGCAACCCCGCCGGTCAGCTGTCCCATCGCCTCCATCTTCTGAGCCTGGCGAAGCGCCTCCTCGGCGCTGACGAGGTCACGGGTGCGCTCCTCGACCCGCTTCTCAAGCGTTGCATTCAGATCCCTAAGGGCCTCTTCGGCTTGCTTGCGCGCGCTGATGTCCCGGTAGAAAATCGCGACGCCGTCGGGCACAGGGAAGGCGTCGATTTCGATCCAGGCGGCGCGTCCGTCAGGCCATTCGTATTGGACCTCTACGGATCCCGGAGCGCCGCGCCGCATAATCTGCTTGTACAGGCGGCCCTGTGCGCCGTCTTCGGTGCCCGGCCACACCTCCCAATGGGATCGACCGATGAACGCCTCGCGGGGCCTTCCGTCCATGCGAAGGCCCTCGTCGTTGATCTCCACGATCCGAAAGTCATGATCCAGGAGGACGTAGCCCTCAGTCATCTGCGCGAGCACCCGTGCGGCGCGGGCCTCAGCCGCCGCCACAGTTTCCGCGGCTTCGCGCCTGACGCGGGCCATGGCTATGGTGGCGGACACGCGCGCCAGCAGCTCCCGCGCCGAAAAGGGCTTGACCACATAGTCGTCAACACCCGCATCGAGGGCTTCGACCTTGGCCTCCTCGCCAGCGCGCGCCGAGAGGAAGACGACCGGCAGGTCGCGCAAGCCAGGGTCGCCTCGCACCGCCTTCAACAGACCAAATCCGTCGAGGCCCGGCATCATGACGTCAGTGATAAGAAGATCCGGCTTACTCGCCCGGATCGCCGCGAGGGCCTGTTCGCCGTTACGCAACGCCTGGACTTCGTAGCCCGGCTCCTCAAGCAGCCGCTGGATGTAGGTGCGAAGGTCGCCATTATCGTCAGCGAGGACGATTCTCTGGCGCTTCGCGGGCGCCGCCGGCGCATCTAGGCTGAACGCGCCATGGGGGCTCGCTTCGGCGGCGGGATCATCCGGCAACCAGCGAAGCGCCTCTTGAACGAAAGATTCGGCCCGGGCCGCCCTCGGGTGGGCGTCGGGCGACATGTCGACACGGTCCGCCGCAAGGTGGTCCCGCCCGAGGGGAAGACGAACAGAAAAGCGCGTACCGACGCCGAGTTCGCTCTCAACAGTGATCTGGCCGCCGTGTTGGGCGACGAGTTCCTTCACCAACGCGAGACCTATCCCCGAGCCCTCGAAACTGCGTCCCTTGGCCCCCTCGACCCTATGAAAGCGGTCGAATAGGCGCGGCAACTCTTCCGACGGAATGCCCGTGCCGGTATCGGCGACCGTCAGGACCACCCCATTGGCGTGCTGCCCCAGACTCACCGAAATCTCGCCTTCGAAGGTGAATTTGAAGGCGTTCGAGAGCAGATTGAGCACGATCGTCTCCCACATGGTGCGGTCGACAAACACGGGCTCCGATAGCGGCGGAGCATCGATATTGAACGTCATCCCCGCGCGGTCGATGGCCGATCTGAAGGACGACGCGAGATCAATGGTGAGCGCGGCCAGGTCCGTGGGGCGATAACGCGCCTCAACCCGGCCCGCCTCGATCCGGGAAAAATCGAGGAGCGCGTTGACCAGCCTTAGGAGGCGGAGCGTGTTGCGATGCGCCACGTCCAGCCGCGCGCGTTGGTCGGCTGGGAGGGTTTGGGCTTGCGCGAGCGCGTCCTCCAGCGGTCCGAGCATCAGGGTCAGCGGGGTTCTGAACTCATGACTGACGTTGGAGAAAAAGGCCGTCTTAGCCCGGTCGATCGCCGACAGGGCGTCCGCCCGGGCCCTGGCTGTCTCATATTCATCGGCCCGCGCGATCGCGGCGGCGATCTGTGCGGTGAGAAGCTCGCTGAACCCTCGGTAATTGGCGTCAAAGACGCGGTGCGGGTTAAGCCCGGCGACGAGGTAACCCACCGGCGCAGCGCCGTCAGACACTGTGATCGGCGCCACTAAAGCTTGGTTGGCGTGCTGTTGCCAATGCAAAAGAGGGTGTTCAAACGCGGCGCCGCCCGGAACAGCGACGATCTCAGCCTGCGCCTTGGCCCGCGCCAACGGCCAGGGGCCATCCGCCTCATCCAGGTCGAGGCGAGGGGGCGTGGCGATGGTGTCGGGTTGAAGCCCATGGATTTCGGCGAGGCGCGCGTCTGCGGTCTCCTGGTCAATGAGGTAGACTAACCCAAACGGCATGTCCGGAGCGCCTTGGCTAAAACAGGTCCTCAAAGCGGCCATGACATCATCTCGCGTCGATGCTGCGGAAAGCCGCGCGCCCACTTCACGCAAAAGATCCAACTGGCGTTCCCCGATCACCCGCTCAGTGACCTCGGCGACGACGCAAAGCATCCCGACCGTCTTGCCCTCGTCATTCGCCAACGGGGAATAGGAAAAGGTGTGATAGGTTTCCTCGATAAAGCCGCTGCGTTCCAGGTAGAGCAGGAGCGCCTCATCCCAGGTCGCCTCGCCGGTCGCCAAGACGTGCTGGATGCGGGGCCCGATATCCGGCCAGATCTCAGCCCAGACCGTGTCTGAGCGCGCGCCTAACACCCAGTCGCGCTTCACGCCGGTGGTGGGCAGATAGGCGTCGTTGCAAAAGAAGGTGAGCTCTTCGCCCCATGCCATCCACATGGCGAACCGGGACGTCAGCAGCACCCTGACCAGGGTGCGAAGGCTGTTCGGCCAGTTTGCGGGCGCGCCGACCCCTGTTTGAGACCAGTCGAGCGCACGCATGCGCGCGCCCATTTCCCCGCCTCCGGCGAAGACATCCGCTGCCGCACCGCGAGACACTTGCAAGTGAAACTCTTCCCCGGCTGTCATGAAAATGCCTGACGAGTCACGAGATCAGCCTTATTGAGCGAGCAGGCATGGCGTTAGTCAGGACGACTGCCGGCAGCAATCAATTAAGCTAAAGCGATACTTTAGCATTGAGGACGTTCATCCCCCAAGACTGACACGCATGCTCGATCATGAGGGGCGGCCAGGGGACCTTGTGGTCGCCTCGCTCCTCCTAGGAGCTCGGCCCCTCAGACGCAAACGCGCGGGGTGGATTGGGAAGGCCTTCGAAGGTAGGGCCGCCCTTGATGTAGCGGCCATACTCTTCATTGTACCGCAACGTCGCCCGCGACTGGGTTTCGGAAGGCGCGAACGCCTTCATGTAGGGGAACCAGTCGCTCTCCTCCTGGTAGACATGGGTCTTCACCGCGCCTTCCAGATGGCCGAGCTTGTCCAGGTAGTTCTGGCTCATGGGGTCGAGGGTTTCGAGGGCGGCGAGCTGCATCTTGGCGGCCGCCTGCTCGGTATAGGCCATATTGGCGTGGCCCTGTTTGCCGTCCTGGGCCAAGGCGGGATAGATCACCGCCTCCTCCGCCATGGCGTGGCCGTTCAGCAGCACACCGAGGTGCTTTTCAGCCGCGCGGCGGGCCTCGGCGGTAGACGCCGCCCTGGTCGCGGCGAACGCATCTTCGATCTCCTCGTGATGATCGAGGATCTGGGAGAGCCAGTCTCCAGGCTCGGCCGCCGCCCGCGCCTTGCCGCGGGCTTCCTGGCGTTTTTCATCGCTGACGGGCGGCGTAATAGCGGCGATAGCCTTGTCAATAATCGACATGGTTAATTCTCCTTCCCAATTGAATAAAAAGCGCTCAAGTTTCAGACTTGGTTCCGTCGACGTGTCGCCCTAGACCGCGCCGGACATGGCCACTGGGCTCAAGATCGCGTGCAAAGCGTTCAGGCGACCGGCGTCGGCGGCCAGACACGTCAATGGCCGTTGTTCTCGTGGTCACGGCGCGGGATTACTCGGAATGCCGCCGACAAAAAGTATGCGCCGGACGGTATGGGTAGGGGCGCCAAGAACACCCGCTCGCATGGAGATGATGAGCTGCGCCCGCACCCCAGGGCGCGATCAGACAAACCTAACGCCAGCGGGGCCGCAGGGACTCAGCTATCGATCCATGCCCAGGCGGCCGCTTCGTCTCCCAGATCGAACGTCTTGGCGTCTACCGGCGACAGGAAATCCGAAAACTCGATCATCGCCCGCGCCCAGGTCGGGGCGCCCACCACGCCATATTTTTGCACATGCCGCACGGAGCGAGCCTGGGCGCTGAGCGCCTCCCGGTCAAAGACGGCGCCGACGTCCATCCCTTCGAAATCGATCATGATCAGCAGCATATCGATCCGGTCATGCGTGTCGAAAGCCGCCTCAACCTGGCGCGCCATGTCTTCGATGTCGGCCTTCGAGATTTTGCCGGCGATCTCGAACGCTAACAGCGTGGGGCGTGGCTGCGGGCGTCTGGTGATCGCTGGGGTTGGATGGCCTTCGGCCTGATCTGCGCGACGTGTCGTCATGGTCATGCATCCTTCATGTCTCAGCCCCGGACCCAGCGACAGCGGCCTGCAGGCGTCGCCCCATTTCAAGATGATGCTGAATGATGGCTCGCAAGCCCCGGCCAGGGCTGCGACTGAGCCAAAAACGGCGGCTTGGGATGTTTTGAACGGGGGTCCTGCTTAGCGCCCTGGGCCGCGGCGCGCGTTTGGGCCGCAGCCGGCGCCGAGACGGCTGCGGCCGCCGCGCCGATGGTGGAGGCCGCCATGACCCGGCGGCGGCAATAGGGGGTTTCTGACGCAACAATCGTCTCCAGAAAGAAACGGCTCTTGATCGGCCAGCGCGACGCCCGCGCTTGGACGCCGGAGTGGCGGCGCGCCCTAGGCGCGGGGGTGCGCGGCGGTCTCAGCGCCTGAGGCGGCCCATGCCCGCTTGACCTGGTCAAAACCCTCGGTGGGGATCCGCAAAGCTGACGCTGCACCGCTGCGTTAGGCGCCCTTGTGGGCCGCGGGGCGACCCCTGTCCGTGCCGCGCCCCGAGCCGCCGGGCTTCTTGCCGCCGCCGTCGTCCTTGTTGACCGTGGCCCAGGCCCGCCGTTCGGCTTCCGTCTCGCTGACGCCCTTATTTTTGTAAGTTTCGGCGATATGGTCAGCCTTGCGGTCCTGCTTGCTCGTATATTTGGACTTATCTCCCTCGGGCATCTTCAGCTCCTGCCGATATTTACAGTTCTCATCCCGGCCGTGCGCGACATGGGTGTATTAGATTGCCGTTTGAGCGCAAAACTCTCTTTTTAAGGGTTAGTTCCCTGGAGCATTTAGAATATTATGCGTCCAGAGAGCCCAAAAAGGGCGAGGCTATACGCAGCATATTCGAAACATAAACTTACGCTAAGCTTATAAAAGTTTTAGATAAGCTTGTCCGTTGCGTATCTGTCGGAACCCTTCGGGATGAAAAAAGTTTAAGGGCTGCTCCCAGGAGAGTCGCCCATGAATAACCCTCGCCCCCTAGCTGTCGTCACCGGTGCGTCGTCTGGTATCGGCTATGAACTGGCCAAACTGTGCGTCGAGAACGGGCACGATCTCGTCATCGCTTCGGACGAACCGGCCATCGTCGAGGCCCAACAGGCGTTCAAGGCGAAGGGCGCGCAGGTCGAGGCGGTGCAGACCGACCTTTCAACCGAGGGCGGCGTACAGGCGCTCATCGATCTGGTCGGAGACCGGCCGGTGGACATCCTCTGCGCCAATGCGGGCCATGGCCTAGGACATGGCTTTCTCGACCAGGACTGGACGGCCGCCCGCCACGTTATCGACACCAACGTCACCGGGACGCTGCTCCTGGTCCACAGCCTCGGAGGAGGGATGCGCGCGCGGGGCTGGGGCCGCATCCTCTTCACCGGTTCAATCGCCGGGCTGATGCCGGGCTCGTTTCAGGCGGTCTACAACGGCACCAAGGCTTTCGTGGACAGCTTCTCTCTCGCGCTTCGCAACGAACTGAAGGACACCGGCGTCACGGTCACCTGCCTAATGCCTGGACCCGTCGACACCGATTTCTTTGACCGCGCCGACATGATGGACACCAAGGTCGGCCAGGGCAAAAAAGCCCACCCCGCCAAGGTCGCTAAGATCGGTTTCGACGCCATGATGAAGGGCGAAGGCGATGTGGCGGCCGGCTTCAAGACCAAGCTTCAGGCCGCCGTCGCGGCGATGATCCCTCAGTCCCAGCTGGCCGAGATGCATCGTGATATGGCCAAGCCTGGCTCGGCTAACCGCTGATGGCCCAGGAGCCCGATCCCATGCGACGCAGCCTGCTGATGGGTGGCGCCATAGCGGGCGCCGCCGTTGCGACCAGCGCCGTTGCGGCGCCGACGCCTGACGGCCGCTCTGATACCGAGCCCCGTGAGCTCAACGGCCACCCTGTGCCGGAGCCTTCGGCTGAGCAAAGCGCCGGTCCCATCAGGCCGGGCCGCGGCAGCGCGTTGCAGGGCAAGGTCGCTGTCGTCACCGGCGCGGCGCGCGGCATTGGCCGGGCAATCGCTGTGGAATTCGCCGCCAACGGCGCTGACGTGGTCTGTATCGACATCTGCGGCTTTGTCTCTTCCGCCTCCAATGCCAAGCCTGCGACACCTGCGGATCTCGATGAAACGGTGCGCCAGATTCGCGCCTATGGGCGCAAGGGGGAAGGGCTCAAGGCGGACATTCGCGATATCGCCACCCTCCGCCAGATCGCCGACGACGTGGAGCAGCGATACGGCAAGATCGATATTGTCGTCGCGGACGCCGCCATCCAGCGCTGGACGCCCTTGCTGGAGATGACAGACGCCGACTGGCGCGACGTCATCGACAACAACCTCAATGGCACCGCAAACACTGGCCGCGCCTTCGCGCCGAAAATGGTTCGGCGCAAACGCGGACGGATCATCGTGCTGTCATCAATGCAGGGTCTGCACGGGACCAAGGACGCGGCCAGCTACTCGGCTTCCAAGTGGGGCATCATCGGCCTCATGAAGTCGGCCGCCATGGAGTTTGGCGAGCACAACATCACCGTCAACGCCCTCCTGCCCGGCCTCGTAGACACCCCCCTGACCCGCTATGAAAAACGGTTCTCCGAAAGCGCCGGCGAAGAGGGCCAAAAGATTCAGGATCCGACGCCTCAACAGGCTTGGGACATCCGCGCGCCGACCGTTCCGCTGAAGGTTGGCTGGCTGCAGCCTGACGACATCTCTCCGGCGGCGGTGTTTCTGGCCTCAGACGCCGCCGCCATGGTCACCGGCGCGGAATTCGAGGTCACCGGCGGCGACAGCGCCAAGGATATCTGAGGAAATGCCAATGATCTCGAGCGAAAGCGCGTCTTGCAGGCTGAAGACGCGCACGTCCGTGCTCCGGGGCTTGTAATCGCAATAAGGCGCGAGGCCAGGCGAACAATTTGGCGTCGGCGCCGTTAAATCGAGTCCCAAGGGGACCTCTGGGTCCCGAGCATTGGAGAGCGATCATGGCCTATCGACCCACCTGGCAGGGACATCTGAAGCTCTCGCTCGTGACCTGCCCGGTCGCCCTCTACACGGCCACCAATGCCGCCGGCGACGTCCACTTCAACCTCATCAATCCAAAGACCAACAACCGGATCAAGATGATCACCACCGATCCGGATACCGGGCCTATCGACCGGACCGCGCTCGTGAAGGGCTACGAGGTCTCCAAGGGAGAATACATTCTGCTCACCAACGAGGAGATCAATTCCGTCAAGCTGGAGAGCACCAAGACCATCGAGATCGAGCGCTTCGTTCCAGGCGACGAGATCGACCGCCTCTATTGGGACAATCCCTATTACCTCGCCCCCGACGGCAAGCTCGCCCAAGAGGCTTTTGGCGTTATTCGCACCGCCATGGAGAAGTCCGGCCAAATCGCCCTCGGTCGCGTCGTTATCGGCACGCGTGAGCGCATTCTCGCCCTGGAGCCTCGCGGTAAGGGCATCTTGGCCTACACCATCCGCACCGACGCCGAGGTCCGCAAAGCCGACGAGATCTTCGGCGGCATTAGCGACAAGGCCGCAGACCCGGCGATGATCGCCATCGCCGAGAAGATCATCGAGCAGCAGGAAGGGCCTTTCGACCCTAGCCAGTTTGTCGATCGCTACGAGGCAGCGCTAAAGGCCCTGATCGAGGACAAGAAAAAAGGCCATAAGCCGACGAAGGTCGACGAACCGGACGACACCAATGTGGTGGACCTGATGTCGGCCCTGCGCGCCAGCCTGCGCGCCAAGGACAAGGGCGATGGCCAACCCGCGGCCAAGGGCAGGCAGGCCAAGACCAAGGCCCGCAAGGCGAGCTAATGTCAGTCCCTGTCGCTGGCGACTCGATCGACCCCGCTTGGCTGCGCGTTTGGGACGGCGTCGCCGCCGTCGAAGAGAGGGCGCACCCTTTGAGGGGACCCCAGGCGGGCGGCGTCGCCCCGTCGCCGCAAGGGGATCAAAACGCAGAGCGGCCGGACGGACATGCAGCGGCCGGCGTCAGTCTTTCGGGTGCAGCGTCAGCTTCTGCACGCGCCAGTTGAGAATCTCCGCCACATAGAGGGTGTCGTCGCTGGGGCAGGCCATCTCATGGATCCAGCCGAACTCCTTCAGACGTTTGCCCGCCCCGCCAAGCCAGCCGAGGACCTTGCCGTCCAGGCTCAGCTTGTAGATCCGGCCCGGCCATGCGTCGGAGACGTAAAGGTGCTGGGGACCCGCAGCCTTGGGCGTGATGCACAGGGTCCAGGGGCTTCCCGGCTGCATGGTCTGCGCCTGGGCGGGGTCGCGCGTCGGTCGGTCGCCAATGGCTGTCGGCGCATCGGGAGGGGAGGGCACGTCGATGGTGATGATGCGCAACAAGGCGCCGTTCACGTCGAACACCTGGATCCGCCGATTGCCGCGGTCAGCCACATAAATGTGGTCCTCAGCGTCTGAGGCTATGGAGTGGAGGGTTCGGAACTGGCCTGGCGCTGTTCCGAACGTCCCCCAAGAGCCTAGCCATTGGCCGTCCGGGCCGAACTTGGCGACGCGGGAATTGATGTAGCCGTCGGAGATAAAGGTGTCGCCCTTGGAGTCCCAGGTCATGTCTGTGACCTGTCGGAACATGCCGTCGACAGGCGGGAGGGGCGGGTTCGGATGCGCCAAGGGATGGGCCCCCTCGTCGGCCGCCTCAGGCTTGCGCCCAAACACCATGGCGACCCGACCCTCGGGCGTGAACTTGATCACCATGTCCGAGCCCTTATCGGCGGCCCAGATGTCGCCCTCAGGATCGATCTTCACCGCATGGGCGAAGGACCAGGCGTAAAGGTTCTTGCCGATCTCCCTCAGGAACGTCCCGTCGGGATTGAACTCCA
>Ga0116231_10006254_pt1 | contig 22857 bp, 21 predicted proteins | sample S1TSphgellanicum_2_FD_89695 | JGI IMG/M metagenome (GOLD analysis project Ga0116231, IMG submission 89695) | Host-associated microbial communities from peat moss isolated from Minnesota, USA - S1T2_Fd - Sphagnum magellanicum MG | ecosystem: Host-associated > Plants > Peat moss > Unclassified...
ATCTTGTGAAAGAATTTTTGATCTTTTAGGGGATGGTTGTTATGTGTGTTGTAATTGTACCTAGTTGGTGATTGATCAAAGCGCCATTGAAAGTGGGATTTTCCTACTTGTTCAACATTTTCAAATTAAAAAATTCTAGTACTTGGTTACAATTTCAATCAAATTCTTTGGGGGGGGGGGGGTTTTCAACTATGATATTATGCCTTCTTTTCTTTCTTTTTTGAATATTTGGAGCTGCAGATTTTGAGGTTTGTAATAGAGGACCAAATTTTTCCTTCATCAGCATAAGTGGAATTTTCTCTACAAGCTTACCATGATGATAATCCAGCTTCTGCAAGAACATGGTCTCCGGATTCTGGCAAATAGAAATACTGTGGATGCCTTAACACCAAGTTTCTCAGTTTGTAAGAAAATGTCAACTCTTGGCTAAAATGTGCAAGTGTGTCAAGGGTCATTCTTTTCTATACAGTAAATCTTAGAAGTTCCCTAAGTCCTCCAGCAACAGCATGTTTTTCAAACTTGATCTCAAGAGAGTCCTTAAAGTCTCAGGGGTCCTCATATGGAGACACAAATGGCACATTTCTAAACCTAGCAAGCATCTTCTGGTGTGTCTTTGAGAGGTTGTAGTACCCCTTTGGTACTACAAACTTTTCCATGGTGGTTGTAATCAGCTCCTCTAGTGTCTTCTCATCCACACACAGAGAGAAAACAAGATTGTCACTGAGATAGATAGTCCTGGAGTGATGAAATTCCTAAACACTTTTACATTTGAGAGGAAAAGCTGAACTAGGATCATTCAAAAACCCAACAACAAGACAATTCTTGATGTAAATTCTTAGAACAAGAAATCCTGGGATCCAAAATCTTGAACCTTAAAAAGTAGAATGAACTAACTCAGAAAACAAAGTCCATTGTAGCTGACTAAGAAGGACCATGATTTGTAACTTTATAATCTGCACAAGTGGGTACCCAGCAAGCAAGCAATACACACAGTTCATCCCAACTCCAACTGCACAGATCAATTGCAAAGCTCACTGCAAACTAGGAACCCAGAACATGAACCATTTTATTATTGCCAGGTGATGATGCCACCACCATGTCCGATTCTAAAGTCTTGATCTTCTTTAATGAAATCCACAAAGTGAGTTCTTAAACCCTAAACCCTTGTATCTGAAACTCAAATCTTTGATTATCAAAGAGTAAAGTACTTGTATGCCACCATGTCCAATTCAAAAGTCTCGACCTTCTTTCATGAATCCAGATTCAGGTGATTTCTTAAACCCTAAACCCTTGTACCCAAAGCTCAAATCTTTGATCATCAAGGAGCATAGTACTCATACACCACCAACATGTCCAATTCTATAAGTCTCAATCTTCTTTCTTGAATCCGGATTGAAGCAAGTTCCTATACCCTAAACCCTTGAACCCGAAGCTCAAATCTTTGATTATCAAGCAGCATAGTACCACTCATTCGGACGCATCTAGGATTGTGGGATGATCAGATGAAGAACAAAGTTCAGTTGTTGAGTCCTAATTACCTCAAACAATCATGGCAAACCTTCACTATGCTCTCCATTCCATTGGAAAGCCTTCAATGAGTGAGTAAGGGTGCGGTGCACTAGGTGATTTCATAATGTTTAGACCTACAATACAATGTTGTAGGAGTTATTGAATATTGAACAATTTTGTCAAAGAAAATTCAACAAACTCAAAACTAATCTTCTTAGGAAAATTGAAATGAGCTTTTTCGTACCAATGGAAAGCCCTTTACAAGCGCATTTCTTGGAGTTTGAATTCATAATTTTTAGACCTAAGGTGCGGGATTTAGGAAATAACAAAAACTATTAGTAATTATTGACATTGAAATTATCATTATTATTGTTGTTGTTGTTGTTATTGTTATTATTTCACAATTGAGCTCTAAAGTTGGTCTCATGCTCACACTTGGAATAGTTACATAGTCATGTTCACACTTGGGCCAATGGCATACATCACACTAGTCAAGGTGATAATTACTCAAAGTTAAAACTCACAATTGACATGGTTATGATTGACATACTAAGATCATCATGACATAAGGCAAATTGCAATGGAGAATATTAACCATGTTCCGAATTCAATTTCTTCTATCCATGTATTCTAAGTTGTATATAAATACATTTTATAAATGAATTTAATTGAAATGCTAAGTGAAAAATGAACAATGGAAAATATCAATGACCAAAAAAAAAAAACTCATTCCAAAATTTTCCAATATATTATTAATACATTTCTTAGATTCTTCAAGTTGATTTTTCATTTATGAATTGAATTTCCAAAGACTTCCCTCAAAAGTGTTCCAACTTTTTTTTCGGCTTTTCAATGTTTCCAAAGTTCTCAATCTTGTCCAAATTTAAAACATTGTGCAAAATATTCTTTTGGACATTCTCAAGTAAATTACCCCAAGAGGTCCCCAAAATCATGCGTCTATTTATGTTTCAAAAAATGGTTAGATCCACAAACTTATTGGAAAAGAAATGACTTTTAATCATCCCCAAGTTGAAAGTTCCAATTATTTTGCAACATAATACATTTTTGAGAAAAGAATCAAAGCTTCCAACCATATTTCAAATGCGCTTTAAAAATAAATTTAAAAAAAATGTAATTCCATTTGGAGTTCATAATAAGTGCCCCTTGAAAATATTGAAATTGGATTAAATATTTATATTTCAAAAATATAGAATCATGTGACAAGATATATAAAACATACAAAAATATTGATATGGTGGAAGTATTGTTGGAAGTACATAATAACTTCCCAAAAAAGTCCCAAAAGGGGATTATCAATACTTCCAAAAAAAAAAAATTCAAAAAGTCTTTGATGTTTGAAAAGTTCCCGATCATGTAACAGGCATCCAAATTAATCATGTTTTCCCGCTTAGTAAAAAAACACCAATTAAGAAATCCCCATCTCAGCAAACAATGTTGATCAACAAACCCTAAACCCTCAATCTTAAACCCTAAAACCCTAAACCCCCTATCATTTCATTTGAAATGTTCACACTCTGACTGATCTATGAGATGTTGGGTTTGACAAGTAATTGTTGGTCAAAATAAAGGCTTCGTCCTCCTCCTCCTCCCCAAAACTTCAAGCAAGCTTTCAAATGATAATGTACCAACCCAGTAGACTTGATCTTTCAGTGCAAACTCGGTTATGTTTGATAATTGTACCCGACGAGAGAGGAGAGAGGACAAATGGTAAGAAATGGGGAAGCAAGAATAATTTTCTACTATGAACTGAAGGTTACATACAAATCAACTAGAGGGTACTACTACTACCACTATTTTGTTGTCCCTAGACTTGGAGAATATTTTGGATGAGTCTGTGGGTTGTGAACATATGAATTGGTTCTTCATGTGCTCCAAGAGGATTGCACTACTGTGAAGGTGGGCAGATTAATTGCCCAAAGTGGGGTGTGGTGTACTTTGAAGGTGAATTGCTTTCACCCCCAAAGTCCAAACTTCATCTATTATAGACCTGAAGTGCTGAATTATACTAGAGTACCACCCGGAGATGTATGTAGGGTTTCCAAACTTGATGTACATACCTGGGTCTACTAGTAGTTCACACATTTCACTCAAGGAGTTATGGACCCTCCATTGGACAACTTGTCTATGATGCCTGCAACGGATGAGTATGTCCCCCCGATCAAGCATATGATCCCGATCACAATTATTGCTGAACAAAGTATGACCTGTGCAGCAAAAAATGCCACAAAAATAGAAAAAGGTAAGCATTTTTGGAGAGAAAATTAGTTGCAGAATCAAGTGAAAAGAACCCATTTCATCATGGGTGAGGAGTGTGTAAAATATTAGGGTTCAGGATTTAAACCCAAGGAACCCTCACAAAAATGTTGAAAGTCAACAGAACATTCCTTTTGAATTCTCCAACTGATATGAGGTATTAGTGCTGTGGGCAATTGAGCACACCTTGAAACACAGAAGAAAACTGAGATTCTGGATGTACCTGGAACAGGGTGGCTTTCTTGTCAAGGATGCTAAGGTAGCATGCACATGGCAGAATCACCGACTGCCACAAGCCACACAACTAAGAGTCAACCTTACAGAATCCTGCAGCTACAAGACTTGGCCTAAAGCACTACAGAGCTGCTGCAAGGTCTACATTGAACTCACAACTGTTTCACCACAATTCAGATCTGTTGCATTAATGCAATCTGGAACATTGACCCTTTGAAAACATATTGGAGAGCTGCTCAGATTTTGATAATGTAAAATTTGCTCCTGAACATGTGTATATATCATCAATGAGTTTCAACAACATATGGTTTAGGGTTTAGGGTTTAGGATTCTGGAAAAAACTGATCAAGCACCACTTGCAAAACTTACCACAGTCATGCTAAGGAAGGCACCAATAAAGGCCATCACCAACCCTGTGCAACAGAAAAGATAACCATGGATTAGTTTCCACCAAACACCAAGATGTGGGCACCTAATTAAGCTTGCACCTGAAATGTTTAATGGGTGGCCATTAGCTTAGGCCACAGAGATGGAGAGAGAGGGGAAGGATGCTGTAAAGAACCATTCAAAGAAGAGAAGGGGGTGCAAAGGATTACCAAAAAATGGCACCAAGACTGCAACAGCAATTGTGGAGAGAACCAGGGCTGTCCGTATAACAAGGGACCATGAACGGTACTCTGCAGAGTCAGGTCTCTGTGGCAGCAGTTCCTCTAAGCTATGTGCCACTGGTGTTATTGTCAATGCGTATTTGGTGAAAGGATTGACCACCTACAGGGGACGACCACATTGATTGCACACATTCTTAAGAGAATGATGAACACAAGCTGATGGCAGAGTATGAATGAAATGGAAATGAAAGAATGTGGAAGGGTTATTATGATGTACCGTGGTCCAAACAGCAATTTTGGAGGCTACGAATTGCCCTGGTAGATTGAGGGTGATTTGTGATGCAGTATCCTCCCCAAACATGGTGAAGCCCATAGCTGCCATGCCACCATAGAGCATTGTGCACAGCAAGAAGCTGCAGCAGGAAGGCCCCCCCCAAAAAAAGTTCCAAAAGGCTTGCTGTGGTGCTTATGATGATTTGATGGAAACACCCTTTTCCGGGCATGTCACACAATTTATTTTACACAAAGAAGAGAATTGTTTTACAAGGGACTTGATCATCAGCAGAGGAGGAGGATTGTCAGAATGCTTTGTTTGTTTACACACCTTACTCCCAATACTTTGTCATAATCAGCCCTGTTTTTCAGAGACGTATAGATGTTGGGGAACACAGCATGACCCGAGTAGCAAAATCCATAGAGACCAATGGAAACAGGGATGCCAGACCAATTCAGTAGATAACCCGGATGATGAAATCCAATGCCGTTAACAGTTCCCACCCAGTAGACACAAATGACCACCACAAGGGATGCAATCACACCTCCCGCTGCAGCAGTTACAACAAGCACAACAAACACTATGAGCCACCTGCTGCCATAATGATCACAATTTTTGCTTCTAGATTCTTCCTACAGGAGATCTACAGGATTTTATTTTTTTCATAGAAAGGCATTTGTCAATTCTGGTGCAAAAGAATTGTAGGTCACCAATTGTACTTCTTCCAATGGGCTTAAAGGAGGTGAGAGAGGTGAGAACCTGAGACATAGGACAAGAGGCTGAGATCACGCAGCCAAACTGTGGGCAGCACAAAAATGGCAGTGAGAACAGCAAACAAGGTGTTGGAGCTGATACTGAAGCCTGCGACATCAAGGTGGACCCAAGGGAAGAGTGCCGACAGATTGTCACCTTCAAGGATCAAAAACTCCACACAACAGGCCTGTTGTGGCTCAGATCAAACACCCACCCAAGTAGGTATATTATTCTTCTTGACTGAACAGAAGAACACTCAGCAAGGAAAAAAAAAGACAATCTCTTTTTTAAAAAGCTGTAAACCACACCACCCAAATTCAGGATTACTTACATAAAGCTCTGTATAGAGGATGATCTGCACACACACACACACACAGAGGAAATTGCAGATCAGGTCAGTGACCAAAGAGGCACACAGAAACTAAATGTAGTTCTAAATGTGTTTGTCATTTTTATAGATATGAGACATTGAGGTAACCCAAAAAAAAAAAAAAACTGCTGGTCCTGGGGTGGGTGCTGCATACATTCAAAGGGTTAGACTACTTACAGCAATGATAAAACGTCCAGTGTTGCCAAATGCTGCTTGCCCAATGTCTGGGTAAGTTGCTAGACCAGGTGCACTCTCGAGGCAACGTCGGAGGAGTATCCCTGTGTAACAACAAATGGCTGACAGCACAAACAGCAGCAGCAGTCCCAACCAGCCCCCTTCCTTCACTGCATAAGGTGTTGTCAAGACCCCAACACCCGCCAGAACATTCATACCTGCGCCCACAAAATCGGAAGATCTGAAGAAATTCATCATCGTGTCTTAGACCATAATTAAACAAGAGTGTTTTTTTTCTTCCCAATTCTTTCCTTCTTTCTTTTCACAGGCCCCAAAAAAAATCTGGATACAAAAAAAAATGGATATCCAATTCTTCCATTTGTGATGATGAAATTTTCCACAAATGATTGACCTACCATTAAACATGGCTTGTAAGATGCTGCTTCCTTCCCTTAGAGCTTCAGCTTTGATATGATAGTCAGCATCAGTCTTCTTCACATGCTCATCGGGTTTGGCTGCATACCCTTCACGCTGCCGACCATAAGCATGCTGCCTTTCGCCCTTTTCCAATTTCTTCCCCGGAAGGAATGGAATCTGCAGCGACTCAGTATCCAAAACTGGTTGAATATGTGGCGACCGTCCTGTTCTTTGGTAAGAAGAAGACAAGTATGATGAACCAATCCGGGTGAGACTTGGGCTAAATATACTGAGAGCTGGTGATGCATACATGTCCATCGATTGCCTGCATTCACACCCCCATGATGCAAACCCCTTCAAATATAAGCCATGATTCAAAATGCATATGGTTTTTTGTTGATAAAACTCTTTATACAGATTTTGCAGCATCAGCAAAACATTTTGCTTTGCATCCCACTATCACATGAATCTGAAACTATCGAAACAAAACATTGTTGCTGTCTGCAGAGAGAGGAGTAAAATCCATTGGGCCATGTACTTAGCAACAAAGAAGTATTCATCATCCTGGCCAGGTAGGTTGGGTACTTTGAGGGTTTCCTTCTATCACCTCCCGGTGCTGAGAGCTTAACCAATGGTGCTTATTAGCAATGCTGGTTTCAAAAGTCTGGAACATGTGACCAAAAACACATATGGGTCACAACACACAGTTCTCTCTTTTTTTTTCTTGTTTTCCTCCAAAGAATGGCTGAATCTGAATGGAAATTTTCCACCTAGTTGAGATTGATGATTTGTCCTGTCAGTTGGTGCTCATCATCATGGGTCACCTACTTACTCTCCACTGAATTTCTGGAGATCTCAGATCAAACCTTCGATCTCTTCCAGATCAGACACTTTCTTCTAGCACCCATCAGCCAGGGGCTTAAGATTTTCTCAGAGAAGAAGTCATCTTGCAAGGAAGATGGATCTTGCAAGGGGGGAGGAACAAAACATATTTCTCGTTTTTTTGGGTTCTTCTGTGGAATCTGCTGCTACCCAACTGTCCAAAACAGAATTCAGAGAGGAGTTCAAGCATGAAGGAATGAATGAATGCATGGCTTGTGAGGATGGAAGGATATCTGAAGGGATGGGTTAAGGCAGATGGGGATAGTACTTGTAACTCTGGGGCCAGTGAGAAGCTGAACCCACTGGAGATGGCCTTCCATCACCATCTTCCTCATCAGAATCTCGCTCCGAGTTTTCTTCTTCCTCCTCCTCTTCCTCCTCCTGCTGCTCTTCAGCAGCCAGGTAATAGTTTGGTTCCCGAGACGGCATTGCAGCCAGTTTCTTCTCACCACCACCACTACCACAACAACAACAAACAAGAGCAAAACAAAACCCCTCGCTGCAAATCCACTGCAAAAGGACCAAAAAACCAGAAAAACACGCACACCCAATACTCAGATTCACAAAAGAAGACTGAATAAAAACCAAAACACAATCTCCAAATCTTTCTTCTTCTTCTTCTTCTTCTTCTTGACAACAGAAGAGTACCCAAAAACAAAAAAAAACCCACAAAAAAAGGAAGAACAAGAAAAAGAAGTAGAGCTGCAGCAGCAAAGGAGAGAGAGACAGAGAGAGAGAACAACAAAAGTAGTTGTTGAAAAACCACTACAAAAAAAACATCCAAACAATTGGGTCACTGAGAATTCATAATAGGGAGCTCTAAATGCTTGTCACTAGTGCAAAGAGAGAGAGAGGAGGAGGAGGAGGAGTTGGGAAGATGGGTATTTGCAAAACAAGAAACAAGACAAATCCATTGCAACTGAAGAGACCAGACAAAGAGAGTTATGCTCTTTTCTCTCTCTCTCCCTCTCTTTCTCTCTCTCTAGTCTCTCTGAGAGAATGTGTTAAGTATCATTCTCTTTGGCATATTATCACTAACTACATCTCAATTCTCTAATCAATAGCTACTAATCACAATCATGTTTCCTGATTAGCAGATACTAATCACAACTACAATTGCCTGCCCAATCTTTACTTTTATGAAGAACCTCCAGTTCCAGTTTTGGTTTTGGTTCCAGTTCCAGTTCTGGTTTGGGGTTGGTTCCAGTTCCAGTTCTGGTTTGGGTTTTGGTTTTGGTTCCAGTTCTGGTTTGGGTTTTAGACCACCCTAAACCCTAACACTTAATTAGCACACTAATTGCAAAAGATCAATTTGTGAAATCAATTTAGACAACAAACAATTATAAGGTTTTTTTTTTTTAGGTTTTGTTTACATGCTAGTATGGAACAAAAGGTGGTACTACTACTACTACTACTACTACTAGCCTCCTACTAAGTTATTCCTTCCTTTGTTTTTCTTGTCTCTCATCCTTGAGCCAAGAAATTAGATTCCTTGAAACATCATATTTTAGGGTTTTTTTTTTTGGTATAAAAAATTTGGGGTTTTGTGCCTATATTGATAGATTCCTTTCCTTTACCTTTTGCACCTCTAGTGAAAAGGTGTTGGAAGAAGAAGGCAAGGCTCATGGGAAAGCTTTTGTGGGAATGTTTTATTGTTTTGGAATGCACACCCCCAAAAGGGTTGGCTATTTTTACTTGGTATTTGGGAGCATCTCCTAGCATCAAAGATGCTTTTTAGGTAAGGGTAAAGCCCTTATCTAGGATGGGTGCTTCACTAAAATAAAGCAACCCTAAGTTGGGAGCCTTTTACATGGTGTAAAATTTGGGCATGGCTTTTATTATTATTATTATTATTATTATTATCTTCTTGTGATATCCCATGGGGAAAAAATAATAATAAATGGCCTTTTGAGCTTCATGAAAATGGAGGTGGGTGGGCTTTCCATTTTCATAAAGCCCACCAGCCATAATATGCTTTGTAAGAAGAGTTTCTCCAAATACACTATGAAAATCTGGCTATGTTTTTGGCTAGGGTTTTAGGTCAATTGAAGGGACCTTCCACCATTCACATGTAACCCTTTGTAAGCCTTTTTATAAGAGAAGCTTTTTGTACTTTGAGCTGGGGAAGGCTTGCTCCCTTGAGCCTCCCTAATTTTCGGGCCCACGGTATCAAGTAACCGCCCTTGAGCCATGACCCTCAACTTAGGGTTAGGGTTAGGGTAGGCTCTCCACATGGTGCCTTCCCCTATAGTTGTTTTTGCAAGCTCATCTTTGTGTAGATCTCCCTTTGTTGGGTGTGTTTTGCAAAGACATTGTGGCAACACCTTTTGAACACGTATAGGGGCCAAAGAATCAAAAGTAGGTTGAATGGATAAGTTTAGGTGTAATTTTATTTTATTTTAAAGTTGGGTGAAGGAGAGCATAAAGGTTAAAATATTTTCAAAAATTCATCTCTCAAGGGGTTTTTTTTCTTTTTAATGTGGGCTTTTACTAAACTTGAAAAATAAAGGAGTTTTATTAAGTGGTATTGAGAGGGGTAATTTCTTTTTCCTTTCTCCTAATATGGTGACTTAACAAGGATATTTTCACAAGATTTCTTCCAAAAAAATCAATGTCATTTTTTGGGGGCACCAAACATGGCAAAACTTCAACACAAAAAAATTAATTTCAATTTTTTTATATAAATAAAATCTTATTTGAAATCAAACATTGAATACATTTAACCATAAATTAAAAAACAATTCAATTTCAATTGTTTGTATGACCAAAATTTTCATGCAAGTGATCAAAAAGTTGATGTTTACCAATACATATTTATATTTATACTTATATGTTTACCAAATAAATATTCATTGAAGTGAAAATGAAAAGAATGGTTTAAACAATGGAAAATATTTTAAGGTTAAAATGTTGTATTTCCAATCCAAGTTGTGACAATTAGGGTTCTGATGTACCCATGAGTTGCATAATTAAAATTTGTAGGATATATTGTTCATTATTGGACCATAATTTAACCATCAAACCATAAATGTGATTTTTTATCGTTAAATTGCAATCAACCTATATTGAAAATAAGTTACAATCAAAAAACATTAATACAAGGTTTAGGGTTTCAATCAAGTTTATTTGTTCCATATTAAGGATTACATTGTATGTTTCTTATCTTTCTTTTTAACTAACATGAACATTATGTCTAACTTAAGCTTTCATTTTGTATTGATGTTTTTTGCAAGTTTGAATATTTTCAAATGTGTGTTTGCTAAATCCCATTTTTCTGCTACTTTGTTTGTTGGTGTCAAATTCATTTTGATAAGTTTTTTTTCCTTCCACAATGGTTGTTGTTTTAGTGAAGAAGTTTGATTAATTATTACGATGAATGATCTGGATTTTGAAGTTAAAAATATTGCATTTGAAGCAAATGTGTTCAATAGGTATGGCACCTTTTATTGAATTGCAAATAAAAGCATGGAAGATCAAGGTTATGCATATTTGTAATGTGATTTGTTGGATAGGGCAGCTTTAACCATAAACATTTTTGAGGTCAAATCACTTCATATAAATATGCATAAATAATATTTGCAAAAAGGCATGTTTATGAGGGTGAAAATTTTCGACATTAACTTAAAATCCACAAGGGATTTGAAAAAGGTGACATGCATGTTGTCATTATAGTTCAATTGACAACCATTATATCACCAATCATTATTTTTGAACTTGAATGGGTTCTCATGTTTTTCCATGTGGATTTCATTAAAAATTTCAAAAATTCTCTTCAAAATTGGAGTTCTCCTACTATTGTTGTCATCATTGTTGGAAGGGAAAAAGGATATAGCAAAGGTGAAAAATAATTATTGATTACAAATGGAAAAGGTGAATTTGACTAACATGTTTTTCTTTTTTGCAATAATTTTAAGATATTATGTAAATAGTTTCTTGAAACATACAATGGAGGCCAATGGTTTTGATCAAAGAATGTGACAAAAAAATATAAAGAATATTGATATTTGATAACACAATAATACACAATTTTCACAAAGGTTATTGATGAGGCTATTCAAACTATTAATTGTTCGACCTACACTAAGATAAATAACTTCTTTTCTTCTCATTTTCTTCAAAACCATTTTGAATTTTTTTTGGATGATGCCAAATGTTCATATATAGGTCATTTATACTAAACAATTAATGAAAAAAATAGATAATTAAATAATATTTAACATAATTAAAATTTAATAATATTATTATTATTATTATTATTACGTATCATTAGTAACCAGGTGGCCACCCAATTAGGCCTTCTTCTTCTTAAACTTCTTCACAATTTTGTGCCTCATTTTGACAACACCCCATAGTGATGGGTTTTGGTGTTCCTGTCATGGATGCCAATGCCATGCAATTCATTCATTTGAATGTTCATCCATGACTTGTAGTGAATTTGTATTTTAACTTTTAGTTTAATTTCAATTAACTTCCGATTATCTTCTAGTTAAGTTTTAGTTCACTTCTAGTTAATTTTTAATTCAATCTTAGTTAAGTTTTAATTCACCTCTAGTTCATTTTTAGTTCATTTTTAGTTAAGTTTTAATTCATTTCCAACTCATTTGCAATTAACTCTTAGTTCACTTTTAATTAAATTCTAGTTCATTTGTGTAATGGTTTTGGTGAGGTCCAATCCACTCATTTCAATTTAGGTGGAAGTGCATAGTGGAAAAAGGACATGTTTTGTAATAATGTCACATGGCATGATGCATATTGTCAACAACATGATAAATATTTTAAGATTAAATATATTTTTAACTACCAAATGTTATATCCAAATAAAAAATAAATGAATGATTCAATATATCCAAAATCAAAACCATGGCATCTAGTTAACATTTGGAATGATGACATAGATAATGAAGTAAAAAAATCACATCCTATAATTCCTATTGCAATATTGAACATTATGATTTACAATTTAACTTTGTGATTCAATCACATAATATATCCAAAAAAAAATCAAAAACTTTAAAAGATGAAATTTTCATAATATCTTCATATTTTATGATGATGGAAAAATTTGAATATTGTAGTTTTCTTAAACAATTAAATGAAGAACAAAGATTAATATCTAATGATGTTATGCATAGAAAAAAATTATACCATGATATATTGATTTGTTTGTTTTTGACAAGGGGTGTTGGAACTTGAAAAAAAATTACATTAAAATTTATAATTCAAATATTATTATAATTATATAACAAATACATATATTTTTAACTTAACAAAAACCAAGGTTTTATTTATGGCATCAACAGGTAAAAGTGTCTTCAACATTGATGGTTTAACAATACATTCAACATTGAACATACCTATCCAACGATTCTTATTTAGTGTACCAAACTTATCAACAAATTCATTGAATAGGCTTACATGCCGCTATGAACAATTACAATTTGTTGTGATACATGAAATATCACTTGTTGGTGGTATAATGTTTAATATTATAAATAATAAATTAAGATCCATAAAACATATTCACAACAAATTTTTCAGTGAAATATAGTCATTATTACAACAACATTGAATCAAAATGGACATCAATTGAACCTATCATCAAATATATAACAATTGATATATGTCAATCATTTATCATAACAAGGATTTTATTTCCAATTCAACTTGTAGTAGTAAGAACCATCCATTGTTCTCAAGTTTATCATTGAACGAATTAACTTTTGATCCTACTAATGTTTAAAAACATGGGTTAACATATCCAACATTATCCTACATATGAACAAAAGAAAATTTTTTTTGTTAATTCATTTCCAACATGAAAAATTTTACGTGGATCCAAGAGCACATATAGAAATGAATAGATTCAAAACAATTGCGACTTGGATACCATTAATTATTCAATTTAAAAACTTACATAACTTTGATGTAATTATATAAACCTTGAATACAACTTTTTTATGCCAACATTATGAAGACATCAACCATGATCATAACCTTCGAATGTCTCAAATTTTATGTCTTATAGAAACAAAAATACACTATGCATCAATAAATATGCATAAATCTATAAATTCATCAAATTATTCATATGTTTCAATCCACAATAGTCATGGTTTAATGATGATATATGACATACACATGTACTTAAATTCTTTTAATACCATAACTAATGATGGTTCAAAATATTTAACAACTTTTAATATTAATACACACAAATGTGTGTATGGAGTTCATTCATGTTTAGTTTCTACATTCTTAAACAAGCTTCAAATTATAATTCAACATTCTTTCGAACATTATTAATCATCATAATGGGAGATTTTCATGTCAACATTCTAAAAGACAATAACCATGGAATAAATAAATAAGAATGATTAGATTTCATGGATAAGTTCAAATTAAAATCACAATTTAATGAAAGCACCACAAAAGTTGGATCTCAATTAGACCATATATGGGCCATGTCCTTGGAAATAAATGTAAATGTAATGTAACATAAGCATATTGGCCAGATTTTCACAAATTAATTTATATTACATTCACATTACCAAACACGCTTCCTATGAATAACAAAAAACCATTATCGTCCCCATTTCTTTAAAATGTTGCATATGAATGTTGCATTTTCCATTGAATTAATGGCACCCAAATGGTGGCACCTTGTGGCCTAAATTTATATATTTTTATTAACTTTCATGGACCATGTGGAAACAAAAAATCATAATTATCAACCACAAGATGAAAAAAACATTGGATGTTTTTTTATCCATGTGTACACCCATCAAGCATAACAGCAAAATACCTTTCATGGAAAATTCTAAAGCCAAAATGTGACAACAAATATTACAAGAAATGTCAAATTATTAAATTTGGAAGTGAAATGAGACTAAAAATTAAATGGATAAATTTTGCAACTCTTTTCATCTAAATGATATCCATTTAATATTAATGTTTGTTTCAAACATCTAAGTATTTAGTTTTACCTTGTGCACGTTACAACAAATTGTTTACATTTTTTTTGGGAAAAACTTGCATTGAATTTTAATACAATATCATTATTTACAACTTTACATTCATTTGTATGGTTAAAGGAAAGCAATGGAACTGCGATTGGAATTTTCAAGTATGCACAACAAATTTTAAAAGGGCTAGAAATTTTTTAATTCTTAATAAAAATGTATAAAAAAAATTCAAAATCCTTCATAAAGCCAACAAATTCTTATTACATGAATTCATAATACAATTTTAAATGTAATATATTATTTGAGGACAAAGCCTCTTGTGGTGGCACTACTTGTTTTTCTACAAGTTAAAAAGTGAAAGTGCATTCAAGGAAAATTTGCACTAAAAATGAATTATAACTTCCGAGATTTTTTTTAGTGCAAGTCATGAGGAATTATTTCCAAAGGCCAATCAATACACTTACCCAAAAAGACCAAACTTATAATTAGAGAAATCCATAAATTCACCTTGTCTTTGCGCCTTCTTTCACACCCTAACCCATCTTTCAGTGGCATTTGTAAAGTAAATAAATTTTATTAAATCTCAACATGAAATGCTAAAATTCAACATTTAATGCACAAGGTTCAAAAGGCATTATACTAGTTGTGTAGGTAAGAGCAATGAAAATATATGTAAAATAACTAAACCTTAAATGGATAGTTTAAGGTTTTTTCTACTCAATTGACAAAAGCTAGATGTGTAATTTTTTTCACCCCTTAATAAATAAGAGAATAACCAACTTGTGGCAAAACCATATTTTTCCATGGCTCCATGAATTACTTACACATTTTTAAATTCTAAACACTTAGACATTTAATATGCACAAGTAGGGGGCCCATAGATGCTATATTATTATTAATGTTGAATTGTGCACACTCACAACCCATTATGGTTTGCCCGAAACACAATAAAGTGTGAATTGCACATAATGGAAAAGTATGAAACATAATTTTGTATTCAATGGGTGATCCAAAGATTGAAAAAGCTACTTGTGAATTGCTTGGCATAATCGACCTTAAATGGATTTTTCTTTCATAAAAAATACATGATACCTTAAAATAATTACAAGATAAAATTAACTTTAATTGAATTATGTTGTATTAAAATGCAAGCTATTGCTTACAAAATGAACAATGCGATTCATGAATCATATATTAACATGACATATAAACACATAGTAACTTGTGTAAATTGTGTTACAACATGATGCAAAAATTGATAGTAGCCTTCATTAATCAACACGTGATCCATCTTGACTTAAACCCAAAAATCCACAAATTCATTTTTGAAAAAAATCCTAATCAAGCCAAAACTATCATATTAATTCACAAATGAGCTTCTAATCAAATGTTTGTGAGATTCTATTGCCACTTAATTGGCATTTGATTCTATTGGCACACAAACATTGGTGATTATAACATGTTCACAACGGTCTATGTGTGGTTTTAGGTTGATCAACCAACAAAAGAAGATGATACGAGTCTTTTGTAGACCCATCTAGGCTCGATTAGTGCCATGTGTAATGCATCTTGGCCATCTTGTCGAACTTTGCATTTCATGATGGCAAGTTGCATGTTATGCTTGCATATGGATGGTGAAAACCAACAAAATGGTGCATGATACACCATTGCTACTAGAGGTAGGTTTGCTTTGATGGCTGAATGTAAATCATCACCAACCTCTCCACGTTGTTTCAAGGTCCATTGTTCATTGAACCTTTTCTTTGCTACTTTTTTTTTCAATTGAATTTGTTATGGTAGTTGTTGATGTTTCTTTCAACCTTTCTTGCACACTTGGATGTCAATAGCTGCTCCTTTCAAGCATCTTGCATTCAAATTGTTACTTCCTTTCTCGCCAATTTTTGTTTGAATGTATCCAAATAATGTTCATTTGTCATCATTATGTTTTTGTTATAGTCAATCAAAAGTTCTTCATTTAACACTTTGTGATGGGACTTGCTGGAAATTTTAGGCAATGTCAAAAAGTGATGCAAGTTGAGAGTAAGATTGATTAATGCTACATGTGATTTGCCCTCGTTTGGCACCCCTTTCTACAAATTTTGAACCCAAATTTTTAAATTAGTTGACCCTATCTAATTGAATTCAAGATTCATGTTGCTAAACCTAACAATAATTGATTTGATATTCGCATTCCAGACCCAAGGTTTATCGACCGATGAGGTACCCAGTTCAACCGAATTCTACTGTCATCCATTTTTGTGTCATTAGTTTCGCATTGACCACTAATTTCAATGTGGTAATGGCAAACATTTCCTTCTGGCATGTTAGTGTTTTCATTTATAACCTTTTCAACTTGCAAATCCATTATTTAGCTTTCAAGTTCACTATCCACAAATGTTTCAGATGGAACTACATCTTGCCTACAATTGCATTTGGATTCAAAGGCAAGATCCTAATGCTTGAAAAACCTTTACATATGTTGGTTATTGTTAGTGTTTTCATAAGTGTTAGAGACACCCATTGTGCCAAATCCTCCTTGTTACCATCCCTCACTTTGTAAGGCAATGTCCAAACATTTCTATATGTTTTGAAAGCAATTTTGAAAGGTTTGAAACCTATAACATAAAGTGGCTGTAATGCATGTGAAATGTGTGACAACAATGTGATTAAATTTAGCCCCACACCCATTGCTTTGTGCACAACATCTAGGGTAACATGAGAGTTGTGACCATCCAAGATGAGCAAGTGGGGATTGGTTGGGCTCCGATTACCTCCAGAATTTTGAATAGAAATAATGAAATGAGATATCCACTTGTCAAACAATATGGCTATCATCCAAGCTTTAGGCTGCATTACCATTATTATGCTTAATCCACATTTGGCACTGAAGTTTTGTTTAAAGCGGTTACCTCTAAAAATGTACAAATTTGGGAGCGTTACATTATATGCATTGATGCATGATAACATGGATAACCCTTTGCATTCATTTGGCATGATTGAATGCATTGTTTGTGAGTTGATTCATGCTAAAACCAAGTTGCTTCCATTTCAAATGGCTTGGGCATCAAATTCATCATGGTTCCAAATCTATGATGGTGGGTACATGTGTGTTTCATAAGCTTCAAACAAGTATTTGTATAAATTTTTAACATTGGCTGGGCATAGAGCTTTCACATGCCCTATTTCCAAACCTAGAACGATTTGCAACAATAGGTCAAGATTTCGCTTCCTAAACCATCATAACCACCCCCACCTAGGTATGTTGTTCTTGAAAGGAGTTGCTCTTTCCTAGGTAATCTCTACAACTTTCAATTGTAGTTGTGTCAATGTGATTGGATGCCTAATCAACTGTATTTATTTCACATACTCCATTAGTGTAGTTTCTTTTTCTTTTTACAACACAATTGTTTTCCCTCCTTTTGTGATTGTGTAATCCCATACACATGATTGTAGAATGATGTAAGCACCCCCCACCTCCGAGCAACAATTTATAAGTTATTGCTCGCTTTAACGCTTTCCATTGCCAACTTCAAGGAAGTGTTGTCATAATTCCCATTTTTCTTCATGTTCTTCTGCTTCGAATGTGATTGCATATCACCATTACCTCCATAAGCATTATTTGTGCATCCCTTAGCCCTAGGTGACAAACTCTAAAAAGCAAGATCCACTAATTTCTTGCGTGATGGATTGTGAGAAGTGGGAATCCCCAATGTCCTTTGTGTTGGATTTTGAAATGTAATGTTGATTGATGTCCCACATGTTGGTGTCAAATTTCAAAATATTACATCACCATCGCTTTTAGTTGCATATTCTAAAGCATTTGAAGCTCTGCATGGTAGATTTTGAACAAATAAATCGGTGGTTGGTTGATGTTGCAAGATTGATTTGTGATGGATCGATTTCACGTGTGCACTTTCATTGCAGCTACAAATGGGTGTTGCATTCTCATCACCAAATACATAATAACATGGTGTTGTGGGAAGGGTGTCTAAAGGATGAAAATAACTTAAAATTGACCTAGGATTTAGCTTGGGCAAAACATTTGAAATACAAGTTAATGGTAGCTAAACAAGGTCATTCATAAGAAGAATAGATTATTTGCTTTATGCATCTTGATAGTTAGTTATGTAATTTGATTCATGACAATCAAATGTGTCATGTTTGCATATTTATCATTTTCTTGTTGTGTAACAAGTTGTAAGTTTCACATTTGATTTTCTTGCATTATTTTACTCATCTTTTCAAATTTTTGCACATAATTCAAAAGTGACGTAATTATGCACCTAAAATGGATGAAATTTGATTGTTGTTGTGTTAACTTGTGAAAAGAATGTGTGTAAATTGTGAAATGAATGTGAGTAATATATGATCAAATTGTGAAATGAAGTTGTGAGTGAAATGTTTGCATGATAATTTTTTGATGGCAAGTAGTGAGGCATAAATTAATGCTAGTTGTGTGTAAGTTAATTACATGAAAAATGTTGAATTCATTGGGGCCATGCATTAAACAGTCATTGATTTTCTTTTTGATTACATGTTATAAACATCACACTCTGTCTGAAAATGTTATGATCCATCCTATTGTGGATGTGAATTCATCAACAATGGTACCCTAGTTATGTGTAAACACGATTACAACTAATTAGTTTTAGATGCAATGTAATTAGTAAATTAATCTTTGATTATATGACCAAATGATTAAGGTTAATCAACTTTGGATGCGATTTAATCAGTGATGAAACCCAAATTATATGTAAATGATAGTAGGGGTAATCATTTTTATGATAATTTAAAACAACACCATTTAAGGATTAATTTTACACATATTTGGGGTCAAATATAGATGTTCGAATTAGGGCAATGTTCATTTAAAGTTCAATTACCTTAGTAGTAATGGAGGAGCTCAAGGGGAAAAAAAACAAGGTGAAACTTATAAAGCCATCAATATTGATGGTTTTCAGAGTCCCCACCCATGTTAATGCAAAAAAAGGTTATGGGAATTTAAACAAACCCCATTAACCAAGGGTTATAAGACCCATGGTTATGCGAATATGCTTTTGGCAAGGAGCTAGAAGGTATGGTGTTTTGAAATAATTTTCAAATTCCAAATTTCCAACCCATTCAACCCATGCCATAAGAATGTTTTGGAACCCCAATTGCATGATGTTCAACCTTTGATCAAGGGAATATTGACATGACCCAAGGCCCCCATGGCTTTAAAAGGGGACCTAGGGTTTTAAGAATATTTTCAAAACTCAAGGCCCTTGAACTCTAGTTTTGACAATAACATCAAGGACCAAGGGTTTTTGATAATACTCTATACCACATGGAATAACCAATGATAATGATATATCATAAATGGGCTTTCACCATTTCAAGATGCCAGACAAATGGCCATTTTTTTAGTATTAAAGCTCAAAACATAATTATTCTTCAAACTTGACTCACCATAAAAGTTGGACAATTATAACCAAAGTGTCACAAAAATGAGGCATGAAAAACAACATTTTCAAATTTAGAACTGACTTCACACTTTCCAAGCATGCAATGTGAAGAGGATTTGATAATGAGCTCCCTATTTGCAAAAGTTTCAAACTTTTAAGGTTTGTAAGAATATTCTTAACAACTTTGTAATATGAATTCTCTCATTTGTGCCCAAAATAAATAAATAGTGTGATATTTGTCATAACTTAATGTTAAATTTTTAATATTTATGTAATACATGTCCAAATAAACGCCACATATTATTGTAATGAATGAATCTACAAAGTTTACCTCACACATGTGCTATGAGCCATGGCCTTTTGTGTGAGAAAAATCACATTCTCTTCTAGTGACTATTGGTTTAGAAAGATAAAGCATGAATAGCTAATAAGGTTGTTGGAAAAGAACCTTCAAGGATTGAAACACAATATCAACTCAAAATTATCAATAAATGAACTTTTTAGGTCAAATGAATCAAATTGAAACACAATATCAACTCAAAATTATCAATAAATGAACTTTTTAGGTCAAATGAATCAAATATTCCACAACATTGGGAATAACATTCAACAAAAGTATTGGTAAAAATTAACAATTGACAAAAAACACTAAAGGTCATGGATGAAAGATGAAGCACCTTAATCAATAACGGTTCAAACAATAGAAATGTTTATTTGAATGTAATAAAAATAAATGACATATCCCACACAATCAAAATTCACATTTTCCCAATTGGCTTATAATTTCACCTCTCACAACCTTTCAAAAACCAATTATAAGTGATGTTCATGTTATGTTATTTATCTCAAAGAAATCAAAATGTTATCAACTAACCCATAGATGAAAGGTAAACGGTAATACTTGTTTTAAAGAACGTATTGAAACCATGATAATTAACACATATATGAAAATAAACATCATTTTTTAAAAAACGCAATTGGGGCACTATGTGGCTATTGTTAATGTTAGATGAAATTGTGTCCAATTTTCATACTAATGTAGTACCTGGGTTGGTTTGGCAGCAAGGTGCCTAATAATAATATATTTTTGTCATTTACTTTCAGCAAGAAAATTAATAATATTTTTACATTTAGGCATTATATTAAATAATGAAGCTAATGTGCTTTGAGGGGCTTCTTTTAGATTTTTTTGGCATGGCAGGAAAATATTTTTTCAGAATTTTTGGCAATTTCAAAATTAATTAATTGATTACTAACCAACCTAGGCATTACAATGTACTATTGTTGCTCATTTTGTGACAAGTTGGGATAATTAATTATAAGATTAATTATCCAACAACCATGTTGAAATAGTGAAAGTATTACAATAATTTATGACCTTATCCCACTAGGCATATATGATAGTATAATCAATTACTAGATATGCATACCACAATTTGTCTAGTGGGAGACCCTTGACCTTCTTGTCTTTCACAAAGCATATGTAGAAGAATTTAATGCAATTTTCACCAAATTCATCATATATTTACAAAGGAGCAACTTGAGAGCCAAAAAAAGACCTTTTTACAAGGAATTATGATCAATCATCCTTAACATATATACTACATTCCCATGGGTGGCATTATTACATCCAAATGACAAATCCTTGAAATTCCTTCCATACCCTTTTGGGAATATTTTTCAAAGTTCAAACACTTGGTGTTAAAATGTATGGAGCTCATAGCTTGAAAAAAAACAAAAAAAAATGTCAGATGAAAACATGAAAAATCTAAATATTATCCCATTGGACAAGATTTTTTTTTTTTTTTAACAATTGTATTATAAGTGTAAATGAAACTAAGAAAATTGTTGTGACAAGCATATAATTGAGAGTACATTCTTGAATATAAGTAATCCAAATCTCCCACATTTTGGCCCCTTTTGTTTAGGCTTCATAAGGCACTATCACATAAGGCTATTGTGAGCTCAATGTGGTTAGGGGTTTATATAATTGTGGCAAAAGAAAGTAGTCAAAAAAATTAGTCAATATATACATTGTGCATTATTTTCAAATTTGTTATTGTGGCTACAATAATAATTACCACAAAAATTTGCTTGCACCTAGACACACATAAGATGTGCATATTAAATATTTTTATATTCATGGAAAAAGGTTGAACTTTACATGTGCCAAAATTCCAATGGATTGGCATTGGTGCAAAACAAATCCAAATTCCGTGTGAAGCATATATGTACGTGTACATGGAATAGCATATCGATTTTAAAATATTCTTATCATGCATTTTGCATTCATATGTAGAAGGTTATTTTCCCTTAGATCAATGGAAAATAAATAAATTAATTAAAAAAATTACATACAACATATATTTTCATTAATTTTATGGATGAAACTAAATTCCATGGTGCGAATAAATAAATAAATAAATAAATATTTTAAAAAATCAATCGCATATGTGGGAGGGGAGGTTCCACATCTAATGTATATGATGACACCTGACGCCCGTTGGAAAGAAGGAATTTTAATAGTGGGTCACACAAGCAAGTGCATCCGAATGGCATTTGATTTTGTTTGGAGGAATGTGTAGAAATTGGAGCCGCGGCGAATGGCCCTTGTAAGTAGTATATACGTACTAGCACACAATCTAGAATTAAAATTTAAAAAAAAATAAAAAATGGAGAAAAGTTGCCCTCGTAAATATGGATGTATACCAATACAAAGTCTAGATTTTTTTAAATTATAAATTTGGAGAAAATCTGCGCCATGGCAAGTTGCCCATGTAAGTTAGCAACACAAGACAGACGGTTTGGAAGAACAAGTGACCAATAGAGAGAATTGGGTGCAAGGGAAGTACACTGAAATATATTGGCAGGTAAGAAAGCATAATAATGTTGTTGTTGTAGTAGTACCTTTGGCAGCTTCAATACATGTTGATCAAATAATTAATTAATTAATTAA
>Ga0116231_10006255_pt1 | contig 22853 bp, 15 predicted proteins | sample S1TSphgellanicum_2_FD_89695 | JGI IMG/M metagenome (GOLD analysis project Ga0116231, IMG submission 89695) | Host-associated microbial communities from peat moss isolated from Minnesota, USA - S1T2_Fd - Sphagnum magellanicum MG | ecosystem: Host-associated > Plants > Peat moss > Unclassified...
TTGAAATAGGTTTTTTAAAGTTTCAAAAACATTTTTTGGGGGTTTGAAATAAAGTTTTTTTGGGGGGTTTGAAATAAAGTTTTTAAAGGTTTGAAATAGGTTTTTGGGGTTTGATGTTATTTTTTTGAGGGTTTGAAATAAAATTTTTCTGAGATTTAAAATAAGGTAGAATATGGGGGTACTTCAAAGGTGGCATGTGGCCATTCAAGGTGGTAGCTACAATTTTGGAAACTTTAAACATGAAACCATATGGCAGTAACAAAAAAAAAATTGATTTAAAAAAAACATTAAGTGTAAATTAAGGTTTTGAAATAGGCTAGGTTGTATTAATTTAGAATTTTTGACATTGTAATAAATTTTTTTGCTTGGAATAATTTATTCATTTTGCATTATCCATTTTGATATTTTGCATTTAGAATCAGAACCAGAGGTTATTCAAAAGTGAAGGGTATTTAACCAATAACTAGAATTAGGTCCCAAACTTGAAATAAAAATAAACTATAACTAAATTGGGACAAATCCCTTCATAGATGTTAGGATCCAAAACCAAGGAATACCCCTAGAACCAAGGAACAAACCAACATTAGTTTTGACACTTCACATTTTTTATGAAGGTTTTTTAAATGCAAGTTTGAGTTGGTTTCTTTCAAAATTTAAAACCTTTTGGTTTTGATTTTGGCACAATATCACCACATATTGCACATTGGAATGCATAAAACCACAAAGTTTATTTCACAAATGTGTCATGAGTTGTAGCTTTTGATGCAAGAAAAATCATATTATTTTGTAGAAATATTTAGAATTGAATCTTTCAATTCTATTTTTTAATTATAAAAAAATTGGCAGTTCTTTGATTTTAGTTTTTTCAAATACTTGAAACCAACAATTATTACAAAAATAAAAAACCTAGCTCACATTGGTACACACTATACACAAATTTCAATGCTAGATATTATTTAAGGTTTGGTAAATGAAGTTTGACAACTAATATGGAAAAAGTTCAATGTATTTAAAAGCATTTGAACACATGTTCAAGAGTAATTTTTCACAAATTTTGTATTGGTTTTAGATTTAACAAAAGGTTCACTTCATGGTTTGAATCTTGTGTAAATTTCAACAAATGAATATTAACTCAAATTAGGGTAAAAGGAACTTGAACTCTCTAGAAGAAATCTTCAAATATATGATTAAGTTTATGATTAGTATTCTAGTTTTAAAGAACATATGTGAGATCATTAGTGACAATTTAATGATTGTATAATTGTTTTTCATTACTACAAATTAAACCCAAAAAACTTGTGCTATATTAATTTTCAAAACTATTAATTTTTAATCATATATTTATTATATATAATATAAATAATTAAAAAAATTCAATTATTTTTTATCCTATCAATTATTGACATGTGTCACCACCTAAGCTAGGTTAAAAAACCTAGCTTAAGTGGATAAAAGACACTTATCTATTTAGGTTAACACCTAAGTTAAATACTTTAAAGTAAGGAAAGACTATTCAATCAATATTTCATCATTGACAACATTGAATGTCAATTGTGAACTATGATCCTTGGACCACAAAGGTGGCATTCAACTCCTTTGCCACCAAGCCACCCCAATTGTTGCATAACTAATCCAATGTTTATTCTATTTATACCATATTTCATCGAAACATTACACAAATCCCCAAATTTGATAATTCATATCTTATTGATAATTTGTCCAATGAGAAAAATAAAATATTGATAAAGTTTTTTCAATAATGTACACACCTATGTAATTTTCTTAAAGAAAATATAAATTCATTTCAAAAGAAAAATATTTGAGTTTTGTGATTGAATAACATTTCAATGACCATTATTTGGAAACAATAAATTGAAACACATGATTTTTAAATGGAAAAACCTTTGTGGGGAATACAAGAATAAATTAAAAATATTTTTTATATCTTAAACTTTCATGTATTTAAGAATTTATATTATTCAATTTTTTTCCCAATATATCATAATTTTATTGATAACTTTTAATTTAAATGTATGAGTCCATATAATTTATCCACATAAAATATTTATAAATGGATCATAAATCAATTATATCATATATATAATTTTTAGAATTATAAAATTAATTAATTTTTACACATAGAATTTAAAATTATTCTGTAAAAATATAATTATTTTACACATGTAAAGTAAGTTTTTAAAAAATATACATATAATATATAAATTTTTACTTAAATTTATTATGCAAATTTAATGTGGAAATAATTTATTTATTTTCCACATTTTACATTTCTATTTTATTTTTAAATTAAATATTAAAAATTATTTATTATATATATTATAGTTTTAGCATTAAAATTTATTTCAATGTAGAATAATTAATTTATTCAACATAGAATATTTTTTAAAATGGATCATCTATCAAATATATATTTAAAAAATTTCATAAAAGTTCATATATTACTTATACATGTATAAATATTTTTGTAATTCATTATGTCTATATATACTCATATTAAATGATTGATAATCATTGTTTTATCATTATAAATAATTTTATGACCACATTGTCTATGTAATGACACATTATTTTATCTACATCATTTGCATATTTATTCTTTAATTATATTTGACATGATTTTATTCTAATCACATTTTCAATTGATATCTTGAACATCCATATCATTTTGTCATCAATCATGAATATCATATGGATGAAAAATTGCAATGAAAAAATGATGTGATTTTTCTTATTATCACATCATCATTTACTAATAAAATGCACTACTAATATATGACTATAATTTTTTACACTCAGGATTTTAAGTAATATTTTTAAGCACCAGATTTTGGAACTAACCTTTTACTAGAACTGAAATTATGAAAAACCAACTCTTGAACACATGTTCAGTTCATTAGGTAGGCAAGTTGATGTTTTTCCGTGAGAAGTTGGTAAGTACTAGGTTACATGTTATAAGTAAATGAGTAATTTTAATTAGTTGTAGGCTCCACATATAGAATTGGAAAAAAATATTAAAACTAATCCAATTTGAATGTTATGTTTTAATAGGTAGATAACGATACAAATTATATTTTTTGTAATTTTCATATCATATTTTCATTATATTTTGGCTAAATCTTCTTAAGGATGGTCACCATCAGCAGTTTTATTTGTGTGATGAATTTTGGTCACTTAATGACAAAATAGAAGGGTTGTGATTCATGCAAAGGATTTCTTTTGAAAAAATGATCCAAAGTTGCCATATTTTGAAGAAAAAAGACTTGAAATCACCATATTTAGACCATAGGTTCTAGCATTTGCCAAAGTAGACACCCATAGTTCATGCCCTACCTTTAGCCTCAGTAAAAAATAGCAAAGAATAGAGATAAGCAAAAACAAATCATGCAACCAATCAAGTGAGGCAACATGGGGGGGGGCGGGGGGCATGTTTCTTTTCTGTTGGGGGAGCATGGGGTGTGTTGAACTTTTGTTGTTTTTATTGTGTTCTCATCAAATTCCCAATGGGTTCCCAACAAATTCTCCAAGTTTTCAACATGTTCCCATTGGCTCCTCAATTTATTGCATATCCTTTGCCCTAAGTTCTACTCTTGAAAACGTATATAAGTAGCCCAAAGTAAGAGATTACAGCATATCCATTTTGGTACTATCCACACCTTTTATTATTATTATTATTTGTGATGAGCTAATCAAAGATGCCCAATTGAACCTTGTGGGTCCTGACAACTACTAAATATGGAAGGGCGCCAAAAAAATTCTACTTTCCTCTCTGACCTATAGTCAAATTTAGCTAAGTCCTCTTGTGGATGAACACCAGTCCACCTACCTCACAAGATTGAACAAAAAAAACCCTGATCACCACATTGGGTATATCACAAAATTATGCCAGAGCTTCAAGCTTTGGTTTAGTGAATTTCTTTAAAATCCTTCAAAGAATAGGAGCGGTACTTATGTGATAGTCAGGATTGGCTGTGTAGGCCTCTATCAAAATAATTAATTGTGCCTTAGTGGTTAATGTGGCCTGGGTTGAGGCGGAATTGGGCACTCAGGCATTATACGCATGAGTTTTTCAGAATTCCTGCCTTTAAAAAAGTTTAAGAGCGGACTCGTTACAACCCATTCTGGCTCCTAGTTCAGATTTTGAGAACTGTGTTTATGTATTAAAGTTATCTGTAAAGTCAGGCGATTAGGGGCCGAGAACGGCCAGTTTTGGCATAATAGGGCATCAAATGCGTAACTGGGAATGAAATTTTGCAAAACTAAATAACCGGAACCCTAACTAGTTTTTCCATCAATTTTGGTGGTAAACTGAGTTTCATCCCCTCTTTCCGTTTTCATGAGCGCCTCCACTGCTGCTACATATTTTTTCAATGCTCCAACGTGTACAAGTACTATAATACCACTGAAAGAGGGGATAAGGGGTGAAAGAGAGGGTGACTTTATGGATAACCTTATTATTCGAACTGGTTATTTGATTTATTTATGAAGAACCATGAATATTTATCTTTGAGAATCGCCCAGAGAACATCTGATTATCAGTTTATTTCAGATAACCGCTCAACATTGCTAAGTACCTATGTAAAGAAGTAAGCATCAGAGTACTTAGAGCATCTCCAGGGGTGCTCGTTCTTGCACAGTAAAATTGGATGAAGAATATCCAAAGTATGCTGGTTTGGCTCAGGAAAATGGTTTTGGCTCCGCATAATTGCGTGCGCGCTGCCATGGCTGGTAAAAAGTGCTTTACCATGGATGATACAAACCGCAACAATGCTATGCATCTGCAGAGAAGAGTGTAATGAATATGATCTAACCGCTGCTCAGTATTTCTGATTTGGCCCATCATAATGATTCGTCCAGGTGGTTTGCTATTAGTAGTCCCCCACCTATTTACTGTCCCAATTTCAGTTTTATGGGTGGGGTTGCAAAAGAGTACAGATAACTAAACTTGTATGTGCAAATGTATTTTCGCAAGGTCACATACTGAGCACTGCTGAAGATGCTCTTACAATTGAAAACGTTTCAAGCTTGTACCTTATTAGGAGAGTGATAATTTTGGGCCACGTTAACCAGCACCCACCAGTGCACCATCCACTGGATGCTTAGTATTAGTCTGTTGTGGACGAACTTCAACTGAGTTAATATTTGGTTTCACCTTGGTAACGAATTTTGTAAGAAATAGGTCTTATATATAGGTAATTTAAGGACAACAAGTTACACTAAATTTTTTAGCCCATCTCATTGTTATATCAATAAAGCAGCTTGCACTTGTTTGTATAGGAGTGATGCATTGAGCTAATGGTCATTTTGCATTAGTTATTGAATTGATGCAAGTAACATCTTGCAAAGGGATAGATTCTAAATTGGATTTGTTATGCCAAAAACCCCCAATATTTGCTGACTATTTGGTAGTTTTTTTCCCCCTTTTATCATCATAAGGTCTTGCATTAATCACTCATAAATCCAAAAAAAAAAGCTTACATGCACATGATATAATCCATTAACAACCTTATTTCTCCCATCCATAAACATAGAAGCTTCAAAAATGTTTTACTTTAGACTCAAATATAAAAAAGAGAAAGAGTTTTCCAATTTTTGAGTTGGCGTGATGCAAAATAAAGAGTTTTGAGTTGGCATTGTTGTGGCTACTACCTAGTCTTCAGCAACAACACCTCAACATGCACATACATCGAATCATTGATGCATGACATAAAAAAATTTTAAAAAAAGGAAAAAAAAAAGATCCCATTTTCATTGTGCAAAGAAATGTAACAAATTGGGATGCAACAAATCACCAGGCAAAATGCAAGTCACCAACAAATTTTAAAAACTTGTCAATTCCCTACTACTACTACTACTACTATTATTATTATTATTGTCGTCTTTCTCCATGAAACCTTACAAATGGTGGGGTTTAGGTCATAGGTTTTGTGTTTTCTCCTCTTATGGCTCTCTGCTGTGCATTCTGCACTTTGTGGTGTGGTCTTTTGTTTGGACTTTGATCCTTTCTTTTTTCTTCTCTTGTTGCCTTGCCGGGTGTTTTTTCTTTCTTTATTTATTTATTTAATAAATTGGGACACAACAAATGAATTATTAGTGGGCAAAATGGCAGCCACCAAATTTTTTTTAATATTCGTCAATTCTCTATTGTCTTTTCTCTCCTCCCCTTTCCACGAAACAAACAAGGGGCAAAATGACAGCCACCAAACATGTCAAAACTCGGCAACTCTTTATTGTTTTTCACTCTTCTCATTTCAGCAAACAAACAAGGGTATTCACGTACCCCACACACCACACACCGCTTGATGACCGGGGACCCCACCAACTCGCAAGCACACATCACTTGGCTTGAAATCTTTTTCTTATTTATAGTTTGAGTGTGAAATGATGTCGGAATACAAGAACTAGGATGGCCTTACAAATTACTTCCCCCCTCTTTCAGGGCTTGACCTTGGGATAGGCCGGAAAAAAAAAACAGAAAAAAAAAGGTCCAACATCCCTCGCCTCTCACATTTGGGAAAAAAAAGTAGGAATTTGTGGCTGAGAAGAAGGCAACCCATATATTGGGGGTCCTACTTAAACTCGAAGCCCAGGCAATGTATAATGTACTAGAGAGCGGGCCCTAAACGACGGACTCTATGGATTCTACCAGGTAAGCATGCCGTGGGTGGGCCCTTTAGGGTGACTCTGCGTGACAGATTCTATCGTCTTTTTACAGCGCGCTCTTTGGGGTTAAAGGCGGGGAAACGCTGTTGGAATGCTGGAGACTGCGAGGGCAACGTTGCAAAATGTGCTGGTCACAAAATTCGGAAGCTGGGCTGATTCTCCAGCAATAAAGATTTGAGAATTGGGTGCGCCATTTAGCCACGTGTCGATCACAAGAGCGTTGTTTAACGTCATCTACCAATGGCATCGCACGTCGCCTATTAGTATTCTCCTTGATCCGTCACCTGATCTGCCGATGGACAAATCCGACACCTCCCCCCCTCCCCCCGCCTCTGGACCCCACCACCTGCACAACCCGTGGACGGGTGTGTGACCATCCCGCCCGCCTGCCCGGCCCCCTTTCCATGTGTCACTGAGCGTGGGTATAAATCAACTCACCATCCCCGAAAAAAAACAAAAGAATTTTCACCCCCCACCAGACCGCACGGATTCAAGTAAAAACTCTTGTTGATAACTTACTTTTTACCCTTTACCATTCAGTTAATTACGACAGATGCCAGGTGTCCCATTCTGCACCACAAACTCTCCCCTCGCCCCTCCCTCCTCCTCGGGCTGCACCGCGGGCCCTACCCTAGGAACCTATGAACCTACTACGTACGTAGATAGATAGTCTAGTGCCCTACTAGGTTCTGGGTCCCCTAATCCGGAGCGCAAAAGAAAGTAAGAGGAAGTAAAGAGAAACTGAGGGCCCTACATAGGCAATCTAGGAACCTACTCCATTCGTAGCGCAGAAATGATCCAGTACCCTACATGGTAAGAGGTACCCCTAAATTAGGAGCACACAAGATAGTGGAAGAACGCCCAAAAGAAACCGCGGGCCCTACCTAGGGACCTAGGAACCCCTCTGCCTACTAAGCTCAGAAATAGTCAGTGGTCAGTACCCTACACGGTCATAGGTATGGAATGCAAAAACAGCCATACTGAACATGACACTACCTGAGGCTGAAGTGCCAAAATTTATTCTAAACCAAAGACAAGATGTCAAAAATTATTCAAACCCCAAGCCAAAATGCTGAAAATTATTTTAACCCTAAGCAAATATGCTCAAAAATATTCTAGCACCAAGTCAAAATGTGCAAGCCAAATTGGATTTTGGCTTGGGGTTAAATTTATTGGCTTAGGGTTTAACACTAAGTCAAATTGCATTGGCTTTTAACACATGGGACTTTTGGCTTGTGGCCTAGGACTTGTGGTTGAGGGGGAGTTCATAAACTTTTGGCTTAGCGCAGTCGTGGAATTTTGGCTTGTGGCCTAGAACTTGTGGTTGAGGAGGGAGTTCATAAACTTTTGGCTTAGGGTGATCATGGAATTTTGGCTTAGTTTATATATATGGGATTTGGCTTAAGGAATTTGTGAGACCTCATTAATGACATAGGACAGTTGGCTTTAGGTTTTTTAGCGAGATCTTTCAACAATGGCCTAGGATAGTTGGTTTAGGGTGTTTATATGAAATTTTCACATGTGGTAGAGGACAATTGGCTTAAGGCTTAGAACCTTTGACTTTAGGGTTTAAGACATTTGGTTAAGGCTTAGAGATTTTGCTTTAATGCTCATGACATTTGGCTTAGGCCCTAAAACATAGGGCTTAGGGTTTAACATACTTGGCTTTGATGTGTAAGACAAACAGCTTAAGACACTGGGTTTATGGCTAGGCCATTTGGCTTGGGGCCTAAGACATTGGGTTTAACATTTATAATAGTTCGTTTAGGACATGTTGTAGTGACATGTGACAGAGCAATTCTGAAAGTGAATGCCCCAGTGTTTGTTGATGTATTTTTGGCAACTGCAATAATGGGTGATGAATAGCATCAGAAAAAACATTTTTCCATCTCCCTAGGCCAAATGTCTTTATGCCCTGTGTCTGCAAGTCCCTAGGCCAGATGGCGTTATGTCTTTAGGCCCTTGGTACAAGGAATCAAAGTCAAGGATCACCCCTTCTGACGCCCTCATTTCCCTTAAGATCAATTGTTTTCATGTCCCTAGGCTCTCATGTCTCAGGCCTTTGAGACAAAAAAAACTTAAGGTGCTTTTGTATTTAGGCCTCATGTCTTAAGCCCTTGGAGCGAAGATAGTCAAGATCTTCATGTCTCCAGGCCTCATGTTCTGGGCCATATGGATCGAGAAAATTTAAAGCCCAATGTTCTAAGCCCTTTGAGCCTTCATGTCCTACACCATATGCCTTAGACTTAATGTCTTCAGCTTGAACTAACATAACGTCCTAGACCTTAAAAAAGTTCATGTCCTATGTCCTGAGACTGGAAAGTCCTAGACTTCTAAAGACTCATGTCTTAGGACGTCAAGCCCTTGGGTATCAGAACCAATATCCCTAGGCCCAAGTCCTTGCCTTTTGAAAACGCTTAATATTCTATAGGTCTTGGGGTTCCACCCTGAGACAAAGGAACGAGTTTAGGACTTATAATACGAGTCTGGCTCTTTTTGTATTCCGTGGTATACAGGTACCCTAGTTGGGTGCCTAAAAGAAAGTAAACGAACGGAACCTCAGGTCCTACTTAAGCACCTAGCTACCTACTGCTTACTCAGCCGAGAAAGAGTCAGTAGGTACGTAAGTACCCTGCAGGGTAATAGGTATCCTATTTGGCACTGCAAAAGAAAGTAAAGAAACGTAAAAAGAAACTGTGGGCATTTACTACCTAGGAACCTACTACCTACGGAAGCCCAGAAATAGTTAGTAGCCTACGTGGGAACAACTAACCCTAATTGGGAGTGCGAAAGACACTAAAAGAAGGTCAAGCACTGGGCAGAAAATTCTAGTGTATTTGTAGGTCACATTAAGGAGCATAAAAATTTGTGGGACATTTCGGAGAATGAAACATACACAGGAGTGGGCATTCCATTTTTCAAGAATGCCTCGCATTGTTTTTTCATTTTTTCCTCTGAGCTTACCTTACCCGTCAGGTATCGTGGGAAAAATGAATTTTTTTTTTTGGTTAGGGCATGGCACTTTACTTTGTGTAACAGCCTCGGAGTAGGGCATTCCCAAAATAAGTGCCCCTAGGCTCTGCTTGGGGGCGCTTTTTTGGAGAATGCCCACTCCTTGGGTGTTACCCCTACAATGTAATGGTTTTCATGTGGCCTTTTCTGCCTCCTTTTGGTCTTGTTACTGGCACAATGGACAGGTCTTCTTGGGTTGCCCTGACCTAACCGTAGTTCAAAAGCCACATGACCCATTCTGTAAATCCACATAACATTTGTGCAAATCCAGATGCCCATTCTGTAAAAATCCACATGCCCATTCCATAATCACTGAAACCATTACGTTATGGAATGTGCTAGGAAACAGGCCATGGTGCTTGGCTCACTGCCTGTTCCAAAATTTCAGCTCACCCTACCAGGCTTGCCCAAAATTCCTCACAGGCAGTCGGGCATAGTCGCCTGTACCAGGCACACTCCATAATAGGTCGATTGAAACCGGCAGCCCCTACTTAGGCACCTAGGAACTTACACATTCCAAGCCTAGAAATAGTCAGTACCTTACACGGTAATAGGTACTATAACTCGGAGACCAAAAGAAAGGGAGAGAACGTAAAAGAAATGGAGAGGAAGGTGAAGGAGGCAGGAGGAGGAAACGACAGAGAGCGTTCTTCTTCTTTGTGCTAGGCTAGTGCTGCTGCAGGTGCTGCTGTCGCTGCTTTGGTCGTCGTGCAGCAAGCTGGAGATGGCTGTGCAAAGCCAATACTAGATTTATTTGGACTAGTTGTTGTGCTCAAGGGGAAGAATAAGAGACTTATGTCGCTGTAGGAACATTCTTCTCTTTTTTTCTTTTTTTTTTGGGCCCCCTTTTTTCTTCTGCAAAGGGGTTATAGCTCTTGCAGCTGTCGTTGGCGTCGTAGTTTCTGGCGGCAAGAGAGAAGCAATCCCCTTTGTTGAATCTGAATCGGAGAACGTCGCAGGAACGTGAATGTCTACTACTGTTAGGTTTTGAACGTTGCGGTGGTGGTTTTAATCTTCTTCTTCTGCTGCTACGGTTGGATTCATCGAGGAATTGGCTGCATAGAATGTCTCATTTTCCTTCATTGATGGAAGCTGATACGGATCGAGACTAAAGGGAGAGAAGGTTTGTAGTCCTTTGGGGTGAATGGAACACCCTTGGCCGGTGGAGTTCGCGCCATTCCTTTTCTTTTCTTCGTCTTCAGGGCTTTAAAGCTTTGCTTGCAGACAGATCATCTCAACAATGCCGATGTTTGAATGCGGTGAGTTTTTTTTTTTTTTTTGTTGTGGACTAAACTCTTCAGGTTCTTGGCTGGTGAGATGTTGCTTGCGAATATGTTGTACACTAGCGTATGATCTCCAGAATCCATATCTGTAGTGTAGTGCTTGTGTGCTGGCTGGAGGGTTGCATAACTCTTTAAGTGTTGCTTTGCGCACATAAATCAGCCATCATGCCTGAGGAAGTGGCCCCCTTTTCTTTCCCCTTTCAGTTTCATCCTGGAAGCGCTCCATCCAGTGCTGCAACACAGCTAATTCTGTGCATGGATTCAGGATGGCTACTACTGACAGCCCCTTGTGGCTATGGACTGCCGCTTGCTAACATGTGCTCCCTTCTTTCCTCAAGTCTCTTCAGTTCTACTAAAGAGAACTCAAAAGCGTTTGGTAGGTCTGTAAGAAAAGCTTTCGGGTGCTTATTGTGGAAGGATGTGAAGCTCCTTTTTCCCTGGTCATATTTAGGTCCCATTGTTGACTCTTCCATTCAACAGTGAACTTGAAATGGTGAAGAGTTCGACTATGAAAGTCCAGGTCTTGGGTGCTCATGAGTCAAGTGGGCTTCAGTTGGGTCCATAGTCCTCCTACTCAGTGACACATAAACATATGGATTGTGTGCCCACAAAGGCCATGCATTCATGTCATCTGTGTTGTCAAATCCGCCTTGAGAAACTTCATGGCACCTCTTGTCAAACCAACCTGTTTTATCTGTGCAACTTTGGAACCCCTTATTCTCAGGGGAGCTTGAAAGAAGTGTGAGTGAAGAAGAATAGTCTGAGTGAGGTCATTTGACACCATCTTCTCTAATCTGGCTGGGTACTGCCGAAGTGCAGCTTTGGAAGTATTCTGTGCTACTGGCAGAGATGGTCTTTCCTTGGAGGCCTTGTTAATTGGAAGGCTGACCTGACCAGCATAGTTACCTGGCACATTTGATCCACATAGTCAAGTTGACTACAGGGAAAAGTGTCCCCTGGCTTGAACATGAGGGTTTGAATTTAGCTCCTGAAGAGTGAGTGGGTGCCCTAAGTGCTGGGGTATTTGTGGTTATTCAGTGACTGCTCATATAACTATCTATCCAGCCTTTCTGTAATCTATTGGGTTACCTTCACTATGCTGTTGTGGAGTTGTATCTGCAATCTCAAAGATATGTTTTCCAGTGGCTTTTGTGGATGTTCAGCATCCAAGTAGTCACCATTGGTGTGGATATGTTCAGGATGCAGTGGCTCTATCTGACGACTGCCCTCTATGGAGGTGTCTCTATGCCTTAGGTGTAGATGCACTTGCTTGTACAGTGAGAAGCTGAATGAAGCTTACCCTCACAAGCTTGTGCAGCTTGAATGAGTACACTATTGACATTTTGGACTGGCTATGTCTCTTGTGTGCCAGAATATTGATATCATGACCAAGTCTTCCTGTTTGAAAGTGAATATCAACTCTGTTGCAGAAATTCAAAGTGAATACCTAGTTGCTATTATAGAGTTCTGTCTGCAATCCAATAGACATGTTCCTAAATGCTTTCTTGCGTTCTCAGTCAGTGATTTCTTTGAAATGTTCTGATATGTGGTATGGATGGTGCAGCAGGGACAGAGCAGGTGAAAGCTGAGCCGATGGTTCTAGGTAGTGGAGATCTTGCTGTCTACCTGAATGACAATATGTATACAGAGGATGATATTTGCATTATCAATCCACCAAGCAAGTTTGAGTTGGGTGACGATGATCCTGAAGATACTGAGATTCCATTGTATCGTAAAGAGAGTGACCTTGGCAAGATGGATTTCAACTGGGATGACAACTTTGGTACCTTGGAGGATGTTGAGAAACTCTTCAGGTATGCAGTATACCTCAGATGTGTTGTTTTGCTGAGCATAGTGCATTTTTAAGAGATTTCTCTTAGGATCAAGCCAATGCAATTTTTTTTAGTCAGGGGTATGGGATGAGGTTTGTTCTTGTGTGGAAATATTCACCTAATTATGAGAATTTTTTATGCGTATCTTGGAGGTTGTTCTTTCTCTTGCTGTTGTGTGGTGCATGAGTGACTAATCTGGAACTGGTTGTTGAGCCTGCTGAGAAAGGTGTCAGAAGAAGCAGAGGTCCTGATAAGCATTGGTAAATGCAGGACGGATTCTTCCTTTGGACAAACATGTGAGCCCAATGGTGATGGATTGCAATGGCCCCAGGGGGCGATCTGTTCTTCTGACTTGCCAGAAAGTAATTGTGATGGAGCTGCAAATGACAAGGTGGATGCTTCAGACATGAAGCTCGAGTTTGTCTCTGTTGATACTCCAACCTGTCCGTCTTTGGACATTTCACAAGTGCCAAATGTTAAAGAGCAATGCCTTGATACTGATGTTACTAGTAGGTCGCTGCCTGGTCCTGTCCAGCTACAGCTTCCCCAACAACTGCCGGTAACTCCCCCACCTTGGTGAGAGGGAAGCATTGTTGGAATAGAAAATCTCTTTTTAAGCTTCAGTATTTTGGTGACTTGACTATGGTGTGAAGTAGACCATTCAACATTTTGTTCTTTGCAATGGGACCTGGTGCTTGAATTGACAAACAGTTTAGTGTTGCACAAAGGGACACTACATCACAATTGTCTGTTAGCCTTGACGCAGGATTTAGCAGGATCTGGACAAATGGTTAAGGGTATTGCAAATGCCATGACACCAATATGGAAATCTCAAGATGACTCAGAGGCACCTTCTCTAATCTTTTCAAGTTCTGAAAGAGCCAGCCGGGCCCAGGTATACACAGCCCTACGTTTTAGTTGCTTTGCTTGTTGCTATGCATACCTATACTTGTTTGATATGACATAATGGAGAAGTCTGATTTGTCATTGTGGGTGTATGTTTCCACCACTATCATTTCACAGCTCTGCTTTCTTAATATATGTGTCAGGTCCATCGTGCACGGCGGCATGCAGCAAACCGCAAACGCCTTGGAGGAAGGTTCAAAAGGCATCTCCACAGCCAGAAAACTGGCCAAGAAGTGCAACGTGGTCACCGGGAATGGCATCTATCTCAACTTATGCCCTTGCAGATGCCTATGCATTCTAATCTTAGTCTTCCACCATCAGTTAGTGTACAACCTGTTCCCTCAGCAATGCAGGCAGTGGTGCAACCTTTGATGCCATATATGCCTCCTGCCTATCCCCAGCCATTGCATCCTGTACCCACCTTGGCACCTACTCCTTCCTTCCCAGGCCAGGTTCACCAACAACCCCAGGAAATGTACAATGGGTGTCAACAACCCTTCTCAATCCCACATCAACAACCGCATCTGAACCAACATCAGCTGAGACCATTATTAGAAGTGTCAATCCCAGTTCCTGCGAGTAGCCCAATTATGACCCCTGAGGAGAAGTTGGAGAAGCTGAGGTGGCGGCAGCAGATGCAGGCAAGCTTGGCAGTTGGGCAGTTGGCCTCACAAGTAATGACATGTCTGGATGCACCTGTGCTCAGCAAATTGATTGCACAACCTCAAGAGGTGCTGGCTGCTTGTGAACCTGAACCTGAACCTGAACCTGAGGTTAACACTTTGTCTAGTAACAACCCTGAGACTCCTCGTTCAGTTGGCCAGAGTAGTGCCGGTGCCCTTCTAAATGAGGAAGATGAAACCTTGCCAGCTACTGTACTGCACCAGCTGGAGAGCACAATGATGAAGGTAATGTATGGGCTTCTAACAACCTGCAAGGTCTTTGGAGTTGGTATCTAATTAGGATTCTTGATCATCACTTGACCACTTGTGAATTTAATGAAACCACTGGATCAATCCAAAGTTCTTCTATAAACAATCCCTTGGAGTCCAGGTCTGGAGCAGGTGATCAACAATGAGGTCATGTGGTGACAATGCTGTTCTGGATAAATTTATACAATGTCATGTGTATGTGTACTCAATGCTGAAATGAAATGATGGAAATTGGAAGATTAGCCCAACTTGATCATCACTTAGCTTTATCCCTTTGTTATGCTGTTATGGGATTGTTATGTAACTGTGCCCAGAGGGTATTGCACAGTTCAAGTCAGGATTTAGCATTCTCATCTTAAGGACCTCGCATGTTGATTTTCCCCAGTAGTTAGGTGAGAGTGTTCTCTCTACTTGATTATTCTTTTATCTGTGTCGGAGGAGAGCTCAATCTGAAGTTTGTCCAGTGCATCTTTTGTTCAAATGAAGCAAGTCATCCATGATATGACTCATGAGGTGTTAACAGCTCATGTTCTGAAAGGGTGATGTCATGGTAAGGAAAATGTCTGGCAGGTCTCTCAGTAGTGTCACTCTTCTCTGTGGTATAGTGATCTCCAAAAGGATATTGTCAGTCTGCAGAAATTGTTTAACTGTGTATTTTGCTTTTGCAGCTTGAGCTTGGGACCAGGTTGGACATTCGGGATGCCTTGTATCGATTGGCTGAGAGTGCAAAAAAGCGGCAATTGACCCCTGCAGATTCTGGCAACAACAGCCAGATTTCTGGGGATACAGAAACTTCATCTGGTGCTCTGATGCCCTCCATTGGTGGTGACACTTCATCTCAACACAGGGTTTCCAGGTGCAGTGGTTGACTTGTGTTGTCATGTACGAGCTTCAGTAGTTCTAGTTTGATGTGCAAAAGCATCATTCTCAAGTGGAGAAGGATGAAGTAAATATGAAGAGATTTTAATCAGGATATGGGGTTAGTTTGCTGTTCAGCAGAATTGGTGATCTTGACTATGGTTGAGCCTGTTTATTCTGCTGTTCATGTAGTCAGCAATAATAATATCCCGGTCATAGGTTTGCTAAATCAGTACTAGTTTCCAAATATGTGCAGAGTGGTGAACTTAAGCATGGTGGAGACTCAGACAAACTCCATTGATAGGTCAATTGCTCATTTGCTGTTCCATGAAAGGCTGCTTCAACAACCAACACTCACACCTTGCTGCAGAACTGAAACTGACAGCTCCTTCATTTCCAGGCCTGTACAGCCCAGTTCGGATTCACTATGGATGTGGCACTCAACAGGTTTGCCAACCGACTGGTCAGATGCTGCTGCAGCCGATTTGCTGGAAGGGATGGCTCCTGTCATGGTAAAAGGAGTTGACAATGGGTTTGCTACTTTTGCTGAAACAAGTATGCATCTGTCTCCAGTGGATACACAGTTAGCTGCTGGTTCTCCAACAGCAATACAGTCTTCCACAGACGACTTGACCCCACCATTTGACCAGCAGAAGAACTTGTCATCTTATATACCAAATGAGAGCAATGTTCCATCTCAGCCATTGCAACAACGTAACATACCAAGATGTATGACAGCCACTGAAATGTCCTCAGGTTCAGCCAACAAACAAGGAGAAAAACTCAGTGACAGCCCACAAGCCTCTTCTTCTCAAGGTGCTTCTAATTCTGAACAGCAAGAATGCTATGGCATGAAAAAGGGAGTTCAACCAAGCCGGTTGCAGCGTGCTGCAGGGATTGATGAACTCACCAAATATGTGGAGGAAATGGCATCACTAGGATCACCCAGGGTCAAAGATGAAAGTCTTACTATCTCAAATCCACCTCTGGTCATATCATCTGCATCTGATAAGTGGCAGCCAGCCAACCTTTTTAAAGACTCAGGTGAGCACACAGCTAGAGTTGTGTATGCAGTATGTTCATGAAGTAGGGGTTGAAAGGATGCAGTGTTTGCCACTCGTCTCTTTTATTCACTATCTGCCACTTCACAGGTAATCAAATTGTGAAGGCTTTCTATTCTTGCTGACAGCCCCTATGCCTGCTTTCAACCCTACATTGCTATCTTTGTCCTGTCCAAAGATCTTGTTTGCTTTAAAGTAAAGGAGATTATGAACCCTGGTTACAGAGGGCAAAGAACTGCCTTTGCCAAGAGATAAAAGGGTTCTATCTGTTTCAAGCTCTGTGTCCATGTCAAACATGACTGATATTACATATGATAAAACATCTTTGGGTCAAGATTTCTTTACTTATGGAGAAGTTTCAAAAATCTTGATCCTCTTAGAAGTCCAGAAAATCTTGAGTAGTGATTTTGCTTGTTCCATTTCCCAAAGTTCCATGAATCCTCAATATGTGTGAATCCCATCGTTTTTGTTTTCTGTTGGTCCAGAGGTCAGCCCTTAATGTCAAATGTGTTTGGGTGAAGGATAAGGACGAGGTGAAGGATAAGTATTAGGGCTATGGAGTCCCTCCACAGCATCATGTTGCAAATGCTGCAGTTTTATCTTCTTGGCTAGATTTCCTGATAGATGATTGGTTCTCTCTTGTGGTCAGTCAGTTTTTAAGCAATCAGTTTGTATCTGGATGGGTACTAATTGTGCAGTCATTCGAGCTAACTTCTACCTTTCTTTTCCAGCCTCTCACCCTTTCTCTGTTTGTCTTGTTTCTTGAGGTCTTTGGTTTTTCTTTTTCTTGATCTAGCCAGTACTATGCCCAAATTTTTTGTTACTTCTGGTCTTGTGACAGAAACTCAGTATGTTGATTACCTGCACCCATTGCTGGGAACTGATGAAGTCACTGGGGATATTATGGTAGACAGTCAAGGCCATGCATCTTGCTGTTGAAGGTCCCTGGACATGTGTATGATTAACTCTGTTGTTGAAACTGCTCACTAATTCTGGTTTGTGGTCTGGTTTTCTCTTTCCTTTAGGGTTGGGTTTCCTATTTTTCATGGTTGCTGTTGGTTGCTGGTTTTTTTGGTTTGATTTAAATAATCCAATTCCTTACTGTAATGTCATCTCCAAATTCTTCTCTGGTTGTGTTAAATCATAACTATTGAGAAATTCTCAGTACCTACGAAGATATAGTACCTTTGAAGTGTTATTGTGGAGGTTTCTCTGCAATCTCAGAGATATGTAAACTTGTAATCTGAACAGTAATTCTTGTTGTATTTGTTTTGGTATGGCTGGAACTGATCTAGCAGTTGCAATCTCATAGATATGATTTCTCTACTCTTTATATAAATATTTACCTTTCAGATCTGAAATCTGACAATAGTTTTTGGTAGGATGTTTGAGTCCTATCATTTTAGTTATTTTTTTGGGTTTGAAGGACAGAGCTTCAGTCCAAATATTGTTTTGTTCAAGAGTAAGGATGAGTACAAGCTATGACATCTCTCCAAAGTTTCAAGGTTTCAGAAGTTTCAGAGTTTGTTTCTTGCTGATACTTCCTGATAGATAACATCAGTCATCTCCTTTCTCTTTTATGTTTTTTGGAGCTAACCGGCATCATGGCTGAGTCTTCCCATCACTGCTGGCCTTCTGACAGAAACTCTACATGTTGGTTGATGTATGACATTGACCTCTACCCTGCTGGAAGCTGATGAAGTTAGTGGGGGTGTCTCTGGTAGCTGGTCACTACCAGAAATCTTGCTGCTGATGGTCATTGGACATGGACTCGACTGTAGGTATTTTGCAAACTGCTCCTTGGTTTTTTCTATGGTTTTAAAGGTTGGGTTTCCTCTTTATCATGTTCACTGATATGTTGTCAATTTAATGACCTTGTTATTGGTTCATTCCTCAATTCCATTGTGATTCATGGAAATTGTAAGTATGGAGAAGTTCTCAATATGTATGAAGATAATATGATGTTGTGTATGATAAACATTACAAAGTACACTTTGTGGGCTGACAAACAAATCAATCCACTGTTTGGAAATGTCATTGAAAGGAGTTCTGATGCATTCTGATTATTGAAGGTCTAATGCATTACTTGCAGATGCTATTTGTGATAGTCTTGGACTTGCTCTGTAAAGGGTTAATAGTGCTGGTGGACAGTTTAACTATGCCCTTCCTGATTCCTTTGGTAACCTTTAATTTGCTATTTTCTGCTGTGATGAGCTCTCTGTATTTGTCTGTGGGGCACAGTTCTTTGGTGTTGGTTCTGCATAGAGGTATCATCAGACAAGTGATGAAGTGTGACATAATATAATCTGAGAAAAATCTCTTCATGCAATTTTCTCTAATGTACTATGATCTGCCTTCATCTTTTCAAGGATCACTTTGGAAAGGTTCATGAATGTGCCCATAACCTCTGTACTCTTATGGATCTTGCAGGTATTCCTGTACCATGAATTCTGGAGGGCTTTTTCACTGGTCCTAAATTTCCCATGGCTGTTACATTGGAGTGACATCTGTGTCTGTGAGTACTGTAAAGCCTTCTGGTCTCTGGAGACAGAGGACTGACATCTATTTCTGCCAGTACTGCAAAGCCTTCTGGTCTCTGGAGATTTAACTCTTAACACAGTTTTTTTCTGGTCTCCTATGCATTTCACACATTGTAAAAAAAGAACCCACATCTGGAAGACAGATTATGGCTGAAAGTTGGTGAAATTTGAGGAGAGATGTGAAGGTTTTGATGGTGGATCATGGTATGAGGTTTTCTTAGTTCCATGTTGTGTTCTTGGGTGTTCGATGGCTTCTGGCATGAATTGAAATCTTGGGTGTTAACACAAGATGATAGGGAGATAGCTCATGTGATTGCCAGCAAAAGTTATGTATAATTGGTGTCATCATCTGGAGCAAGTCTGCAGCCACCCCCCAACTGTCCAGCCACCCCCCATTCTGTCCATGCAGCCCCCTATATCACCAATGCAGGTTGCAGCCACCCAATTCCAGTAGGTTCCAGAGGATGGGTCAGGACCAGGAGGTTTCTCAAGTTGGTTTTTCAAGCTTACAAACTGATGTCATGGTGATATCAGCAGCAACACATTTACTGCTCCCTGTAGCAAACTGAGGCTCCAGAACTCACTCGAGAAATCAGGTTTGCCAACTGCTCCAATAGGCTCCTTAACCCTTGTGGAGCTTCAGAACATTCAACTCTAGGATCTTGATTAAGCGAATAACATTGCCCAAACATACTGGGCACAATCTTGATCAGCACATCTGTAATATATGAGTGGGAAGTATTGAAGAAATCCAGGGTTAACTAGAGGGAAAAATAGAACTTCTGATAATGGATGTACTTTTCTGAAAAATTCCATAACAAATCAAGCATGTGGTAATGTGCCTCTATCAGCACTCTGCAGTGCTAGTTCTATGTCAGTGTCTCATGAACCAACCAATCAAGACTAGGATAAGAAGATTAGAAGACAGGGAATGAAGGAATTACAAATAACAATGCGAATAAAAGATTGTAACTATGGTGTTGAAAGGGAACATTTTATACATTGCTGTGAAGGAAAACAGTAGAACAAGCAGTACCTTTGCAGTGAACTGCCTAAAAGTTTCCCAGCCGCAGATGTGACATACAGTGCACTTGTTTCTACATCCGATGGTGCCAACTCTTCGTCTGCTGAGTGCGCAACAGCTCCCTGCAAGTGAACCGTCCTATGGTTTGACATCATCCCTGGTGCTGAATTTTTCTCTTCTTATCTCCCCCAGTCTATTGTGGATTATCCCACCTAGTCAGAAATTGTGTCAACAAAAGCTCGCATTAGAGATGGCAATTCCACATCTGAGTTATCAAAATTCGAAATTGAGCTATGAGTACTTTGCAACTGTAGTACCACAGGATCCTTGATGCCTATTTGTGATGCTCTTTTAGGTTCTGAAAATCAGACTTGGTTCCAAGTAACCTGGACTGGATCTGGCAGTTCTCAGCCGGTTACTCTCTGGTTAGCCCCTAATTCTAGTTTTTCTTTAAAAAGAAATTTCCTTCAAAAGTTTCAGTTCTCGTTTCATTCCACACATAAATGTTTCAATTCTGATTGCGGAACAAGTTCTGAAAATCAGACCCAGTTCTAGTTCGGTTTTTACTAACCAGAACCAGAACTGGCAGTTCTAACCTGGCAAACTGGGTACATGCCCTACAATGCTAAGAACTTCCAGGTATAACTGTTTTTCAAACTATACAGTGAAAAAAAAGATACAATTCTTTAGGGAGGTGCCATGCCAAGTTTAGCAGCCTTGTACTAACTCCAAAACTCTTATTTGCATTTTCACTGCTGATTACTGTGAGCTGGGGCATACCCTAATCTTTTAGCTGCTCTCTGGAGGTTTGTCCAAACAATCCAAGTAGACCTATAAGATTGCACTTAAAAAATCTCTGCATAGACACTTTTAAAGGTAACATGATAATGAGTATAGTTACAACCTTGCAGACTTGCTGAAATGTGTTCGACCATCACCTTCTTCATCATGAATAGCAGTGATGAGCTGCCATGGTGACTTCATCAGCTCCCAGCAGTGGGGATGATATGATTCCAACCTCAAGTCTTCACTCAATTTGTTACCTATGCACAGGAACAATGGGATGGATCTATTGCAGAAGAAAGTGGGATCCTCCCAAAGCAAAGATGATCATGATGGGTTTCACACATCCTGCTGGTGAAAATTTTATGCAGTTCACTGCAAAGGTACTGCTTGTGCTACTGTTTTTGTTCAGAGTAGTGTACATAATCCCTTTCAGCACTTGGGCACCACTTGTGGGAAGTTGTGCATATCCTTCCTTCATTGTGGAAATGGCTCCTCTTGAAGTGAATTGTTTTGCTCTTGAAATCTGATCTGGGTTGTGGAGTCAGAATCAAGTGTAACTGCCACTGACCCCTCTTTACTAACCCAACATGGAAATTGATGGAACTAGTGAAAAATTGGTGAAAGTGCAAAAAATGGTCCACAAGGAGATCAACCCAGGATGTCATGCCACTGGCTGTTGAGTGCTTAGAGAGAAGTCCCATCTCAATGTGCTCCAGTACCTCCAGGGAGCACAGTTGGTGGAGACATGGCCAAATCAAGGGATTGGAAATGTGCATTCTTCTTGTTATGTTTTGTTGAGCTTGCCATCATTGTGGCTGAGTTTCCTGTTGCTGCTATCCTTTTCACAGAAATCAGGACATTTGCTAACCTTTGACATTAACCTCCACCAAATTGCTGCCTGGAGCTGATGAAGTTTGAGGGAACGTTATGATTATTGGTCAAATACCATACTATGGGGAGGTCACTTCCATTTCTCTTCAAATGGTGTGCAAACAAAATAATGTGCAACTAATTCATTAAAAGATAAAAATGAAAAAGTATTAAGATGTAAATAGAGTGTCTATAATTCATTATGAAAATATATTTAATTTTAATAAAATGTTATTTCAATATTTCAATAGCATATAAAAAATACCACTTTGTCTCATGTGTCTCATAAAATATACACAAAGTGCCCCCCCTAGTATCATACATGTTGCTGATGAAGGTCTCTGAACATGCATATGATTGTTGCTGTTGTTCAAACCAATGTTGGGGCAGCTCTTCTTTATTAATTAACTAGTTTGAACCCCATGCCTAATGCAAAGGTGTGTGTGTATTTGACGATACATATTACAAAATTACAATTACAAACTACATTTTCAAAACCTCTTTATATACGACATTCCGCATGTATCACCTTGGCTGCTGAAAATCTTGATGTTTGGACTGCTTGTGACCCATGAGATAGTGATATACAGCTGACCATGGGAATAGACCGGAGATGGCAAATATGTTCAACTTGTAAGTAAGTAGTAAGTTACTTATTTAGTAGTTATTAATCTGTTGAAAATTATTTCTTTGTTTTTGTATGTTGATAAGTTCCAGTTCTAGACCCCCTCCCTGTTCATAATGGTTAGGGTTTCTGGTGTAGCCAATTTTCACATGCATCATAATAATACCTTTGGCATTCAGCATATTATTATTATTGGTAAAAAAACATTTCTGTGCAATCTGATCATTGCAATTACCAATATATATCTATATTGTTTGTGTGCTAAAATGGCAACTGACATCCATTGCCATTATTACTATGGCAAATGCAAGCCTTGAAATTGCCAATATATAATAAAAGTGTGCTTAACGGCTGCTCGCTGTAGCATCCATTGAACTATAATAAAAAATTATGGCAATGTAAAAAGCATTGAAAATTTCCAAAATTCTGAATAAAATTTCAAA
>Ga0116231_10006256_pt1 | contig 22852 bp, 28 predicted proteins | sample S1TSphgellanicum_2_FD_89695 | JGI IMG/M metagenome (GOLD analysis project Ga0116231, IMG submission 89695) | Host-associated microbial communities from peat moss isolated from Minnesota, USA - S1T2_Fd - Sphagnum magellanicum MG | ecosystem: Host-associated > Plants > Peat moss > Unclassified...
ACATGGGTTCAGGTGCTTTGACTGTGCAGTGTGTGTGAAGCCTACTTTGCTAAAGACCCCAACAAGATTGGGTATTGTGACTCCAACCTTTTCTGCATGTACTGTCTTTCTGAAACTCCTTGGAGATGTAGCAAACAGAACAGCAACTATAAGTATGAGGAGATGATGTAGAGAGAGAGGGTTAAGTTTCTTAAGGTAATGGGTGGCAGATTTTTGCGAATGGACACACTTGCACTGCTACTGTCACTCGCAAATGTTGGAGCTAATGCAGAGGTGCTAGTATTGGATATGCTTGGAGGTCTTCTTACAGCAGCAGTTGCAGAGCGTCTTGGAGGTATGCAGTATATTAGAACTAGCAGTGTGTGATGTTGTAGAGACCTGGTGCAGTGGAGGTGGAAATCAAGTTTTCAATGTTTGATGTGGAAATCACCAGATGGTCCAAATTTTACTTGCAATAATAAAATCTTACATGCAAGGTTCTACGTAGGTTTCCAATCTTCAGTTGCTCAGCTTAGTTCAGTGGGGTGTGTGTAACTATAACAGGTCATGGTTCTGTCTGTAGCACTTTTCACACAGCCAAGGCTCAGACTGTTGATATGGTACGCCTCTTCAATTTTGACACCTCCACTGCCAGCAGGTGCTTCCCAAGTTTTGAGACCCCAACCATACACTCATCCATCGCAGATTTTTTTTAAGCTGACTATTTTATGCATTTTCTGACAATACTACATGGCCTTTCATCTTTGATGCCCAGCTTCTACTTGCCTTTTTGTTATGTTAATAGCTTTTGGATTGCACTGGTGCAGAGTTTTCAGGGTTTCTTTGTCAGAGCTTACTGGAGCCCGATATGCCACCCAGAAGGCCCAAGAGGCCAAAGAAGCAACTGATGCTTCAGATGGTTTACAGGAGCCACCTTGCAGTGGTGAGACATGTGCTACTGAATTCTTTTCATTTGCTTACTGTGCTTCATGACATATATTTGAGTGACCTCAACAGTTCAAATTTTGCAGCTGATGCTATGCAAGAAGATAAGTTGGATGGGATTGCAAACACTGAAGCCAGAGGGGAAAAGCAAGGTGAGGATGCTTCAAGATTGCAACAAGGAGCAAGTGATACAACAGATGCTAGAGTTTTACCAGAAAATGATGAGCAACCTGGTGGGTTTTCTGACCAAGCTTCATCTTTGTTGTCCAAAACTTGCATGCTGATTTGAGTGCTAGGCAACATCATGGCTGAGTCTTCCCATTGCTTCCAGAACTGGTCAGAAAATTTTAAGATGCAGATATTGTAAAAGGGTTTGCTCAGATTTTGGGTGGAGTATTATTATACACAATTCTACACCCACTGTTGGTAGCTGTAAAGTCAATGGGTAGTCATGGCAGCACATCACTGTTATTCATGATGAAGCTGATGGTCCAACAATTTGTGGTTGACTCTCTTATGACTGCTCTCATTGTCATGTCACCATTAAATTGATGTTGTGGAGATTTCTCTGCAATTTTATAGAATGATTTGAGGTGTGGGAGTCTCTATGTGTTGATTTGTTGCAGTTTTGACGGCTCCAAGGGCTGAGGAGAATATCAGTAAGCCAAAACAAGGTCCTATCGAAGGAAATAAGGCCAAGTTGTCAGCTCCTGTTGAGGACATGACACGATGGGCAAGCCAAGGCTTCTCAAGGTGTGCAAGCATCTCACTGTGCCTATATTTCTGTTCGGAATCAACTAGTTTACAACACCATAGAAAAACTTCATATTAGCTTCATGCCTTTATCAGTCACATTGTTACCATTGCAATGTCAACTCTGGTTTGCTGGAAGATTTGTCAAAAATCACATTCTCTGGTCAGAATTCTTGAGCAAGTCATATATGAACAATTGGAGTAAGACATAATTGGAATGTGGGCTGTGGGTATCGTCAGCTTGATTGTAGGAGCACCGTATTTGGATCCATGGACTGTTGCTCAGTGCATGCTCCCACTTCTTGCCTCCTCTGCACCTTTTGTCATTTACCATCCTTACTCCCAGGTTCCAATCATCCTTCTCCCACTCTTGCTCTGCCCAAACTGCAGGTAGAGGTAAATGTCATAGACACACTGTGTGATATAGTTGGGTCGCTCTTTACACTGTCCAAGCTAAGTTGCAGGGTCTACAATCCTAAAGCTACTTGAGAAGCAAATGTCCATTTGAGAGGATTCTCTCTATGTCTATGTTCACAACCCTGATTCTGACACTGTACTACACCTTCCACTCTGGGTGTGGCTCCAGTGATGAGGCTACTGGTGAACAAAGTCTGGTTTGCTGGGTGTCCTGGGATGATTCCTTCCTCTGTAGTTTGTGTTTTCCTATTGCCTCATTGAAAGATAACTGCTTACACCAGAGGTTTGTGGGGGTGGATATGGTGAGTAGCCACTAGCAGAGTGCATGCACCACTTGCAAGCAGAGCACATGGCAGTTGCACTGCAGTTGTCGGAGCCATGGCTCCGGGAATATCAGGTACTCCCACTTCTCTTCTTGTTCTTAGTGCAATCAGATAGGTTCCAAGTAATTTGGGTGTAGTCACTGGGTTCACTTTCCAACCATGCCATGTCTTGAAGGTAGGCATGACCTTATTAGAGACACAGCTGTGTTCAATAAATAGTCTTCAAAGCACATGGTGAAGACTCGGCATCTTGAGATGCAGATTCTTCTCCACCAAATACATCAAGTTGCAATAAAAAATTGTCACTGCAGGTACTCCCTTCTCGAACACACCCGAATATGCAAATGAGTTCAACAGGAGGCTATGTTCTCAGTGGCATCACCATCACTAACACATGAGCTTTTCACTATTGGAATCTATAGTGGACACCTTCTGCATCCCTCAAAACATACAATCTTAAATGTGTGTCATTTTTTTGGTGTTGTAGATGTGATTGCAGCTGATTTTGTTCTGCAAGCTTTTTGAGAGCAAAAGAAAAAGAACAAATTGAATTGGTGTGGGCTACCAATGGGTATTGTTTTCTTTCTGACATGGGCTGTTACACACCTTTGCAACATTATTGTCTCCTTGAGAAGCAATCCATTCTAACATAATTTTTTGCCTACTGTGATTCAGATCATGATATTGTTTTTAGCAACAAAGGGAAGAAGAGCATGCAAAACACGCTGCCTAGTGTGAATCTCAGTGTGCACAAAACAGACAGCCATTAGACATCAGTGAGAAACTCAAAAGCCATTGTGCCAGTTCCACCCAAACCAAAACAAACCACAACAAGAATACTGTTCACAAGTTCTAGTGGGAAAAATTAAGGATATTACGGGTTACCTCTATTAAAAATTTCTCTTTACTGCAATATCTCATATCATTATTTGCATAATCTCATATACAGCAAAGAAACAGAGAGTAAATTTGGCACATTTACAAAAACAATGAGATTAATCAAAGAAATGTAATAAGAAATGTAATTAATTTAAGCAGACATGGTTTGGCATAATGGGAGTCAGCCCTAATAAGCTTCTTGATTATCAAAGAAATTTAAGAAATGTGTATAACTTTTTTTCAAAGAAATATAATGAATAATGTGTAATTAATTTAAGGTGGTATAGTCTGGTGTAATGAATGTCAGCTCTAATAAGCTTTCTAATCATCAAAGAAGTCTAAAAAGAATGTGTAATTGCATAGTTTTTATGTAAGGAAAGACAGCCCTAATAAGATTTCTAATAATCAAAGAAATCAATGAATGTACTTTGGAATAGTCAAGCCCCTGCCTATTATGTTGGGTAATGCAACAGGCAAGCCTGTTCGATTGAGCTATGCATGCACCCAACATAGTGGGCAAGGGTGAGGCCATTCCATGAAATTAAGGTGGCAGAGTCAAAGATTTTTAAAAATAGTTCAAGTTCAACAAACAAAATATTGGTCACTTTTACGAGTGTATGATCATTATTGGAAGAGTAGTCATATAATGTGGTCAAGAAAATGATGTAATCTGCCACCCCAGACCTTAAATGTGTAAATATTAATCAAAGAAATCTTATAAGAATGTGAAATCCAACAATCCCATTGTGCTGTTGAAAGTACCTTTGTTGATGATGCAGCAGCTTGTCTAGAACAGTGGGGCCATTCTTCCTGTGTCCAAAAAGGCTCCTTATGCTCCTGTCCAGCCTAATATAGTAAGTAGCAGAGACAGACACAGGGATTTATAGGTCCTGTTTTGTGAACTGTCAATGCAATATATCTTAAAAACAATGGACACAGTCAGCAGCAGAGATGGACAAAGGCATATAAATGTGCTGTTTTGCGATCTGTCAATGCAGTATCTCTGTAAAAACTTCCTCGCCACTTTGCAGATTGTGTGCATTTGCTAGTTGCCATTTTTCGTTGTCACCAAAACCCAGGAGTGATCCTTTGGTGCTCAAAGCAAGTGTGTGGTACTGGCCTGCACTTATGCGTGCTATTTTCTGACCACTTACAGCTTCATCAAGGGGTTGAGGGTGCACCACTTTTTCAGAGTAACCTCGGTCCTTCACTCCCAGACTCCCAAATGCCATCCATCCGAATGCAAATACAGTCCCACTGTCAGTCAGCACAAAGGTTTTTCGTCGCCTTGCTGAGACCTATGAATGAAGCCCAAGATTTCACATCAGTAAGTCACATTCTTGAATGCTGTAAAAATGTGCAAGTGAGATTGTTATTTTGCTGCAGAGATACTTCATTTGATACCCAGGAAAAGGGAAGAGGAAGGAAGAACCTGCACAGCTCGAACACTGTTCAAACCCACAACTAGTTGTGGGAAGCTTTGATCACTCTCATCCCCGTGGCCCAGTGCTCCACAGTAGCCCTTGCCCCATGTGTAGACCTGCCTTGTGATGAGACAAAATACACAATCAGTCTTCCCATTGCAAAATGGTACCTTTTGTTTGTCCCAGAATTTCCAGACAATTGAAGTCATGGAAAGTAGAACCTAACCTCCACAATACTCTTGCCCCATGTGTAGACATTACACAAAAGACATAATTGGTCTTCCCTTTGCAAAAAGGTATTTTTTGTTTGTCTGAGATCTTCCAGAAAATTGAACTCATGGAAAGTAGAACCTAGCCTTAATGTGTGATTTCATGCTTTGCGTAGCTTCTAGGGATCAGGGGATTTAGAGAGTTGAGTATGTGGGGTCAGAGGAGAGAACCCCACTTGTCCAATTGAATCAATTGCTGCAGAGTGTTCATCCCCAGCCACTGCAGAGACCAGAAACACCTCCTGGTCTGTGAAATACTGCACACGACGAGGACTTGGTTCACTGACAAATTCACCATGTCCAAGGCCAAAATTTGCTCCATATCCAAATGAGTAAAGAGCTCCATGTTTGGTGACAGCAAGTGTGTGGCTGACTCCGGCAGAGACTTGGACTACAGGGTTAATGCCTTCATCAATTGCCTCTATCTGAAGAGGCCGGTATTCGTCTTGTGTGTTGCCATGTCCAAGTTGCCCATGGGAGCCACTACCCCATGAATACAGTTGGCCTTCCCTTGTCATCACTACAGTGTAACTCAGGCCTGTCACAACCTGATCATCAAGGCACATCCTGCTTCCTTTTAAGATCCGGTATCTCTCTCCCAGTACCAAGCTGGAAAATGTAAATTTGTTCAGTGTATCTAAGGCTAGAAATGTAGATGTATCAAATGAAGATGAATTCACCCAGTCTTACAATTTTCTAGTTTGCAGGTTTTTCATCATGAGCTTTGCTTCTCAATTTGTGGAGGTCAAATGAAGTGGCAAATCTCTAAGTGTTGGCATTTGAATATCATGGAGGTTTAGATCCTATGTACATACATACCTCCTGGCAGTAAATTCCTGTTAGGCTGCTGACAAGAGTTGGCTGAGTAATCATTTGGCCAACATCTCCAATGCCACAACAACAGGAGGAATTATCCCCAAATGTATACACCTGCAGGTCCAATGATGCACATAGATTGAACTTTTCAGCATTTGATTGAATGAGAGAAACAAGCCCAGCACCCTATTCCCTTGCACCACACTGTCATGATCTAACAATCTATCTCTCTCTCTCTCTCTCTCTCCCTCTCTGTTCAAGCTCAGTATTATCAATTTCTTGATGTCTTCTTCTAGTTAATAATTTTCTCTTCAACCTATACAAAAGACAATGTAATAGGCTCTTTTCAATCCACAGAAGAAGACTTAAACAATATAGTGTCTGTCTGACCACATCTTATGGTGTCCTCAACCTGCTGGTTCTATCTTTTGGAGATGTATCCAAACTCTTCTACATGAAGTTGGTGCCTGATCATCCAGACTCACACACCTCTCCAGCCTGTGTGATAAAGGCAGCATGGTTATGGCTTCCAGAAATTTGCTTGATCTGCAAACCTGGCAAATTTGGTAATGCAATGCGTGTAGGAAGTTGGCAGCACTTGATATCAGGGCCTTGCCCTAGAATTCCATGTAGCCCACTTCCACATGCATAGAGCTTGCCATTCCTATCCACTATTAGACTGTGGTACTTGCCAGCCACCATTTGCACCTGCAAAACACAAAGTAAGATTCTTGTTCGATCATGCTTCCTCTGTATAGATTTGTCCTTCATTTCTCTGCAAAATCATGAGACAATTCTGAGCCAATGTTTTGCTTAATTGCAAGTGATGAGAGACACCATATCACCTTGAGAGGAGAAGGGGTAGAAAGGAGCAAAAATATGTGATGCTTGGATAGTGTCAGCTAATGGCTAGTTGAGGGACTTGTTTATGTGAGCTCACAGTTTTGTGACTGGTGGAGGTAGCCACTCCCCCTTGTGATGCTTGTTCAAGAGCCTGCAGGAAGCGTAACACAAGCTTCCAATTGCCATCACATCTAGCAAGAAGCTGCAAGCGATCATGGCGAGGCATGCGAAGGAACAGAGGCTGCCTGTGACATGAATGACGAGCTGCAAGCTCAGCTATGGACTTGAATCTGCAAGGTTCAAACCCAGCAGCAGCCCGAAACATGTAGCATGTTGCCTCCAGGCTTGCCAAATCAATTGGTCCCAACCCTCCCTCAAACAGAATGTTGTGTATGATATGGGCAGGTAAAAGCTCAATGAAATTTTTAGCACTTGAATTGAGGAGCTCCATGGAATCCCTTTCCTGACCTACAAGAGCTCTGTTGTTCTCCTCTTGGATCATACCAGACCCCAAGATTCAACCCTTTTTTTCTCTTGACAATGGGGGACTGAGACTCAAGCCGAAACTTCTCCTGACAACTGAACCTTTTAGATTCAAGACTATGGAGTGGAGATCCAAGCTATGTTTTGTTTTCTCTAGAAAACTGAGCTCAATTCAAGTGCAAACTATTTTTCCTTTTGATGGAAAAAGGATGTGAGGTGTAGACCTATTTTCTCTCAACACAGTCACGTAATGGAATTTTCTGTATTAAGTATTCACTCTGAAGACCTACCTGTCTTTTTCTATACTTTGAAATGAAGCTGACGCTAGATCTACATGTTGCTGGTATCACGTAGGCTGAGATTCTGAACAATGGCTCAGACTGGAATTCAAGTGCTGTTTTGTTGTCCTTCAACAATGGACGCAAGAGTTTCTCAAAATATGACCTAAAGCTTCAAAAGTGCTATGTTTGTCTCTGAACAAAACGGACAAAATGCAGTTGAATCGTAACGGCCAATCTTCGAAGAAGAGATTTTCTCTTGTCATTTTTCCTCGATCTCTCAAAGTCTTGGCACCATTTCCTGAATAACAAACAAACAAACGACTGCGGCGGCCGCGTCTCTTTCTTTTTAATCTTGGAAAAATGCTTGGTGATGACCTCCTCTTGCTTTCAAGACTTCCGACACCACCGGGCACAATCCTCCACAATCCTTCAGTTAGATCATATGTTTCTGATTATCTATTGCAAAAGCTGTCTGTTGCGTAGTCCGCCGCCGTCGCTTAGCTAGCGGCAGGTCGTAATAAATCGAGAGAAACAATCCTCCAATCGGTTCCTCCTCTTCCTCTTCCTGATAATAAGAAATCGCCTGCAAAACAAATCCTCCAGAAATAACCTTTTCCTGTACAAGATTGCGCAAGCATCAAGCACAACCGATTTGCAACAACATATAGAATCTACGCGCATTTTCTCATACCGCAAGCAAGCAACCGGCAGCGGCACAAACGTGTTGAACAAGGATTGATTCCAATGATCATACTCCTTATTAGGTAGTTCTATGATTCTGGTGTGAAGCGCACAACTTGATGATAATTATGCTGGAAACGCAAGCGCACTTGATGATGATGATGGTGGAAAAACACTACTGTCGTGGTAGTAGCAAGAGATGACTACCTACAAATAATTACATTGTCAAATCGGCAAATCTCATCACAAAAATAGAACTGCAAAGGGGACGGAGAGTTAAGGTACCAGGAGGAATGGAGCTCGGATCACGAGTTCTTCTTCTTCTTCTTCTTCTTCTACATGCTATTCTGGGGCTCAAAGATCGACTTCCTTGTCTGAAGGAGTCTCTGCTCTTTTCCTTTGACGTCTTCTCCCGCGAATCTTCCGTTTAAATGCGCGCTAGACGGTCTCTTGCATTGCGAGCAATTGATGACTGCATCCTCTCCGTCGTCGACAAACACGATGACTGCGAAATCCGCGAATTCTCGAATCGCTCGCTCGCTCGAGGAGTGCAAGACTTGCGAGAGACGGTGGTGGTGGTGGGCAGGTGTCGGGATAGCGCGTTGGAGTGCGCGCGACGCTTGGCAGCGCTAGGCGGCGCCAAGGTACGCCAAGATACGCCAAGATACGCCAAGGACTCTATTACAGTCTACCAGCTACATATATTATGGATGGATGGATGGATGTGATGAAATAGAAAAAACATGGATCCAATATTATCATACGAATGAAACTTCGATGGCATTGATGAAACCCATGGATGAAATGATTTGATGAAACTCATGGATGAAAGGATGAAACCATTTGATGAAACCCATGGATGAAAGGATGAAACCATTTGATGAAACCCATGGATGAAAGGATGAAAGCATTTGATGAAACCCATGGTTTAGATTATTTGATGAAATCCATGGATGAAATCAATCACATAGATGTCATTGACCATGTGCATTGGAATTCAACCATTTGTGAAAAACATTATTTTCAACCATGAATTTATTTAGTTCTATCCATGTTTTGAAATTTCATCATCTTCATAATTGTCATTCACATCATTGAGTTTCATCCATTCAATCAATTTCATCAATATTGTCACCTTTCTCCGTTCATAAAGTTCACTTTCGTGTGTGTGTATTTTCAACTATGTGATAAATTTCATGACCATACATTCATCCATATGGTTTCACCGTTCATTTTTTGTGGCAAATTTTCACAACTTGGAAATAGCCAGTGCAACTTTTATGGAGGATTTTTTGGGGAGAAAATGACCCAAAGTCAGATTTCGGGGAAAAGAAGTGTTTCTTCTTTCACAAGACTTCTTTTTTTGAAAAAATAAAATGGGGTTGTTTAATCCACATACCTTGTGCTAAGAATCTTTCCTACAGCATTTATCACAGAACATGAACTTGATTCTAACATGTTATTTGTGCATGCACGGATGCGCTTTTGAGCTCTTGCATCAAACCTTCTTTTGCAGGAGCTCATGGATCACATTACTGTCCTTTCACCAACACCATCCTGCAGAATTCAATCTCCCACCTGTAAGAACACCAATAATAATAGCACCCAAATGAAGCTACCGATTTGATGCAACAAAACTCCCAAAAGAAAACCCAAAGAAACCAGACTATTAAGAGAGTTGTGGCGATGACATGTGATGGTTGATAGCATTCATGATAAGTTGAATCCATGAACAGCACTTGCAGATGGTGGTGCTTATTGAGATTTCAGTACCTTCTGTTTGCAGTGGTGTGTGTGGATGGTATCAATCAGCAATGCTGATGTCTTCCATATTGGTGCTGGGACGCCACTGTGTGCCATCACCCCCATCCATGAGAGCGATGCCAAGTGCTGCCAATTCAGCCCTGATCTGGTCAGAGCGAGCATAATTCTTTGCTTCTCTTGCAGCAGCTCTCTCTTGCAATTGGGCTGCCAAATCTGCTTTTGTTAACCCAGCTCTTCTCAATGCTTTCTCCTTTATCTCATCCAAGACCTAAACAAAAGAGCAAATGCCTTAATGTCTCAAAACCTGAGGAATGAAACCATAACAGCCAGACTAGTTATGAGCACCCCAGAATATGAACAAGCCAATCACTTTTAAAACCACAAATGGAAAGAAAATGGGTGAAAATTCAGTACCTCTGTATAAGAAGGGACTGAAAAGCCCAAAACATTTAATATTCCCTCAATTTCACTCCTGAGCAGTTGCAGTGATGCCAACCGTGTCCTATCTTTGCGACCCTGCACAATAAGAAGGTGCCTCCACACTCAAGGTCAGTATCTTCATGACCCAAACTTCATCAGCTATTGAAAAGCAACACTTCATGTCTTTATTGAAATAAGAACCTCATAAACACACCATTTGAGTAAAGATATCCTGCTGTGCACATGCAACTTGGTCACAGGTGATGAGTATTTTCTTGCACAGGTCATGTCTGCAATGGGATACTCTGCATCAACATAATATCAGAAGAATTACAAGTACCACCTCCAAGGCTAAATGCACAACTAAGTTCAACAGATCCAGGTACAAATAGAGTGACAGAAGCAAACCTTCTTAGTATGCATCAGATCATTCATCAGTTTTAGGGGCTCTGAGAGTGCTGCAATGGCTACAGGGGTGCACAAATCATCAGCCATTGAGGAAGTAAGAGCAGCTTTCATGCTCTTGGCATACTCCAACGCTTCCTTTGATACAGCCTCATTCCCCTTGCCTTGTTCACTCAAAATCTGGTTGCAATCTGCCAGGGCCTGCTCAATAGTACAGTTCATGTGATTAAGGGAAATCCAAAATAGCCACTGTGACAATAGAGATGATGGATTAGCTTAGCAACAAATACTTGTTGCCTCCCCTGAGAGTGGTGAAAGTCAATGTCAAACTGACCATCCCAGATACACACAATGCAAAGCAATGGTATTTCCTCAGCAGTAGGTCAGGAATAACAACAGGGCAGAAATGGAAGGAAAATGTGGCTGTACTTGGAAAAAGTAGAAAAGACGATCAGTTGCAATGTCAAGTTGGCGTGTGGAGTAGTTGATTGGTGATCGATAATGGGTGCCAAGGAGAAACAATCGCAATGCAAGAGGATGATATGTCTCCAATACCTTAAGCCAAACAAACAGTCAAGGTTATTAGCTTCCCTCCTATCTGATCAGATTACCAGTCAACATCCATACAGCAGTTGTCGGCAAGAAAACACCACACCCACAACTACATAAAATGCCCATTCTTGGGCAACTTCTAAACTTTGCAATGCATGCAGATGTACTGGAAATCTAAGCTTCAAAATTGCATGCCCTGACTGCTGACAAGGTGCCGGAGTTTAAAAGAGGAAAGGTTACAACCTGGATAGCGCTGGTTGCTTACAAATGCACAACAAATGCATCACATTCTGCACTCTGCATTAGAACCTTTGCTAGCTCAAACTGGGACAAGATTTGGTCCTACTGCAGAAAAGAAAATTGACAAGTGGAGAGCAGTACCTCACGAATGGTGAAGAAGTTACCAAGAGACTTGGACATCTTTTCGGTATCCACTGTGACAAAGCCATTGTGCAGCCAGTAGCCAACTTCGCTGTCAACACATGCCGCACTGCTCTGTGCTATCTCATTCTCATGGTGGGGAAAAATGAGGTCCATTCCACCTCCGTGGATATCAAAAGCAGGTCCCAAATGTTCTGCACTCATTGCACTACACTCAATGTGCCAGCCTGGTCGCCCAGGCCCCCACGGACTATCCCATGAAGGCTCCCCTGGTTTTGCACTCTGCAAACATGAACTCACATGTATGAATGCAAAGAATTGCATCCCATGGAGGTTGTTGAGCCCCTCTCTACTTGCAGACACATACAAATGATGAGCCAAAGGCCTTTTAAGACACACAAATAGACCAAAAACCTTGAAAACCTTGTCCACACAGCAAGGAACACTATCTCACCATGCAAGAGTGCTGACCTTCCAGAGAGCAAAGTCTGCAGGGTTCTGCTTGCGGGTATCGACAGCCACACGTTCACCTGCTCGGTTTTCATCCAGCTTCCGGCCTGAGAGGCACCCATATCCAGGGGAGCTATCCACAGAGAAGTAAACATCTCCATCCTCCAGCACATAACCATGGCCATTCTCAATGATCTGCAATTCACCAGATGATGCACTGACAGTAGTCAGCAGATTCAACCTCAACAGTCAGCAACTGAAAACTCATACCAACCAGGCCACATAAATGGTTTGAGACTGGACACCTGCAAAATCATTTTCACAATCTGAGGAATGTGATCTGTAACACGAGGCTCCATGGAGGGTGGCAGGCACTGCAGCAATGCCATGTCCACATGAAACTCTCTACAAAACCGCTGGCTCAATTCCAGTGGATCTTCACCAAGCTCACTTGCTCTATGAATTATCTGCAGCAAATAGAAACCCACATAAAAAAGAAGACCTTTGGTGTTTCCTTTCTCTGGAGAAGTAACTAAATGCCAGATCCATAGCTACGGTATCAGTATTACATTCAGCATTTTTTTTATACAGGTACACATCTGAAGAAATCAACTGAGAGGACAGTACCATGTGATACTCTTCAGAAGGACTTGGCATAGGCTACCTTGTCATCAATATCTGTAAAATTGCGGACGTATGTGACATCATATCCCACATGCTTCAAGTACCTGTTAAACAAATATAGAAACTGCAGATAAAAAAACCACTCCATCCTAAGCATCACCCTCTTTGACTTCTTTTCCACCTTTTGTCTCACTCTATTGTTTGACAATTCTAGCTACAAGAATCTGTCCATTCCAGATTGATGGTGCATTCAATCCATAGCAAGCCAGGAGAAACCAGAACTGCTGCTTGGAAATACTCAAGAGAAAACGGCACCTTCAATATCTAGTCTCAAACAGAATGCTTGATTGAGGGAAAAAGAACTTCGAGTAGTACGATGTCTGAAGAGAGAATGCATCCAAAAACAATGCTTGCACAGAGAGAGAGAGAGCAAGGGCTGCTGTACACGGGATTCTATACATGAGGAAAAATGCACCACCTGATTGAAGAAGAAAAGTGCACATGAGAAAGAATGATGAACAGCAAGTGATTCTGCAAATTGTTGGGGTTGCAGCACATGTGTGAGAGACCATAGGAGAGAAGAAGGGACATACCGAAACAGAACATCAAAGGCGACATACACACGAGCATGGCCGATATGGCTGTAATCATAGGAGGTCACTCCGCAGACATACATGCTCACTTTGCCAGCAACTTTTGGTCTGAATTTCTCCTTCTGCTTGCTCATTGTGTTGTAAAGTTCCAGCTCTGGTTGTTGTTGTTGCTGCTGTCTGTTTGCTTCTCCTTCCTTTTTCTCATCCTCTCCTTCCCTGTCCTTCTCACTCTCAATGACCACACCCGAGGAGCTAGCCATTCTTGCAACCCTAAGGTGGAGCTCCATCTGATTGCAACCACAGAAACTCCTCAGTTCCTGTCCGTTGGCGTCATACCCTAATCCTTTCATGTTCCTTCCTGCGTTCTGTCTGCTATTCAAGTCTCTAAACCCTAAACCATTGTCACTTCTTCCTCTGCAAATCTCTGCCTTCTCGGGAAGAGTGGCAAGCACTAGAGTCTTATCCCATTTGCTCCTGGCGCTCCCCTCAGTTACGTCAGCAATTCTTCCTCTTTGCAAACAGAACAACCCATAACTCCGCCTCCCCAAGTAATACGTCCTCCTCGAGATTATTCTTGCAGACTGTTGCACCAGTGCCGCCTCGGATGATAAAAGAGGACCACCACCACATGGCATGCTTCTTGTCGTCGGCATCATCAGCCTCTGCAAAGGAGGAGAAATTCTCCTTGCAACAAACGCTTCCAGAGAACTGGCTGAATGCCCCAACGAACTGAGACCCATCAACAACCTCACCATCTCTTCATCTTCTCAAACCTCACAAAACTTCTCAGAAAACCAGCAACCCAATTCCCAGAAATGAGAGCAGATTTGCAATTTACTTCCTGCAAATCTAAACCTGCAACTACCAAAGTTAGAGATTGCAGAGGAACGAGAGCTCAGAAACGCATCCTTCTAACGAAAAGTACCAAATCAAACTCACGAGGAAACAAAACTACTATCGATGCTCACAGCGTAGCTGCTCCATTCCTCAGATCACAAACCCGTAGCTTGCTGGCTTTTTTTCTATCCGAAACGAGTCCACAAAAGACGAGACCCATCAGACCCCACCAGCAAACACAATCCTGAAGGTTTAGGATTTAGGGTTTGGGGTTTAGGGTTTGCCAATCCAGAAAATTCTCTGATTGTTTTATCTCTTTTGCACACAAAATTGCAGCAGCATCCATCTTGCAGACAAGGCGCAAACGACAAAACCAATTGGGACTCCAGGCCGCATCAGCAAACACAATCCTTGAAGGTTTAGGGTTTAGGGTTTGGGGTTTAAGGTTTGCCAAATCTGTCAGAAAAATTCTCTAGTTGTTTGTATCTCTCTTTGTACACAAGATTGCTGCAGCAGCAATCTTGCAGACAAGATGCAAAAGACAATCCATCCACAATTTTTTCAGTACTCCTTGTCTTTCAAGGTTTGAAGAAGAGTTTTAGGGTTAGGAGATCAGGGGAAGATCAGCTGCTGCAGACCAGAGGGATTTCTGCTGCGGACGACAAGAGAATCCAGCAGGGAGAGGTTGGAGTGGTTTTGGGAGTTGGGTATTTTCCAGCAATGGAGAAGGAGGATTCTGCTCTTGCAGCACTCCAGGAGCGTCAACTGCGAATTCTGGCGTCAATACAAAGACTGTCTTCTCTTCTGCTTCTCCCCAACGACGATTCCCAGTCTGCAACGCTGAATTCACAACCTGGAAGCTTGTTGAAAGAGTACCAAGATGGACCCATTTCGTCTGCTTCTCATCAAAATTATCAAAATGTGGCTACTCTGTCAACGATTCTTTCTTCTCCGGACAAACAATTGGTGAGTCCAAATTTCCACATTCTTGAGATGGAGACTCAAGTCTGTCTGTTTCTTTGAACTCTTTTTTCTCACATCCTGGTTCTGTAGACCCTAGTAGTTTTGAGATTTGCAATGCTCATCTCTCATCTCTGGATCTAATAAGGTTGCGTTTAGAGCAGCTTTGGTTTGGATATGGGTATTATGGCAACAACAAACCTTGGAGAGTTTTGTTGGTGATTCAGGAAGAACGTGGTATGTTCTTTGTTGTTGTAGCAGGGTGTGGAGCAGCGGCTTGCAAAGATACTGACAGCTGCAGGGGCAACAGGATTCACCTTCAAGAGAGTACCATCCAATTATTATGAGAGGTCGTTTGAAGAGAGACGAGATTTGCTTGGAGCAGCATCAATTAATCATCTCTGCAAAAGCATTGTAATGGTAAGACACAAAACATGCAACAAAACTACTTGTGCTACATTTGAACTGCCCGAGCTTTTGTGTCAGGAAACTGGCTGCTGCTGTTGGAGAAAGGAAAACTTAGCATTTTTTGCATCCTCATGGAGAAGAAGAAGCAAAAACCCCAGCTTGGTAAAACCCCTGGCAAAAACCCTGGTTTTTTTCTGACAGGTAAACACTCAAGCAGATGCAAGTGTGAAGGATTGCAGTGATCGAAAAAACTCAAAGTATTATGTCATCGTTGTACAGGCAAAACCTCATGACCTCTCAATCCTCTTCTCTTCTCTTTCTTTGTGTCATGGAGCCCTTGATCTTGTCCTCCTCTTCTGCTTTTGGTTATGCTGTTGTGGGATTCCTTACAGGGGTTTTGTTCCTCATACTTTTCATTTGTATTTGTATTGTTGCCTGTCCTCATTGGATTTGTGCATTGTTCAGTATACTGCTCGGCTGAATGCAGAGAAAGTGCGCCAATTTGTGCACTCCCTGAACGAAGGGCGAATTCCCAAGAAAAGATTCAACTGTAAGTTTTTGATTTTTCCTACAGAGGCCAGTCCATTGTACTAGTAGTCCTGAGATTTTTTCTTTGTTCACACCATTGATCGATCAAGTGATCTTGCAGAAGAGTCTTAACACCAGAAAGACCCATCAGGCCGTGATACCTATTAGGGTACCAGACTCATTGACCCTCAATGCAAGGTTTCTATGTTGTAGACATTTAGAAAAACAATTTGGAAGCAAGGTGATAAGGCAAGAGAGGCTTTACCAACCTCTAAGAATCCTTTTGCTGTTGTCCCTTGATATTGCAGTGAGACTCGCTCCTGAGGAGGAATCAAACAGACTTACAGGATTTGAGCACAATGCTGTGACACCCATTGGCATGCGCACAGACATCCCTGTAAGTCCTGAGTAGTAACACTTTTGCTACTAATCTACATGCAATGAGCATCACAAATAAATTGCACAACAAAACTTACTCATACATTTCCATTTCTGCACTTCACTTGTATCCATCAAATTGTACTACTACCCAGAAGTAGAAGAATTATGCTGGGTTGTTCAACTCCTCCAAGTCTTTATCCTGTAGCTCTTGCCTCCTTTGTTCAGTCATGAGGAGCTAGGGTGTGCACCCTCAGTTTCTACATTTTGCTGTTGCCAGAACTGGTATAAGTAGTCACAGATTGAATGAACTTTAAGAGCAAAACTTTGTTATATGCACACTTGTTTTGACAATGATCATCAACACTCTTCCCTGCAATTCCCTGCAATGCTGATGTCAGGGTTCTTGACTTGCTTGACTATCTGCATGTTTAATCATGCTGCAGTGGATTGGTGCCTGCAGGTCATTCTGTCAGATGCCATTGTGAAGCTGGAACCTGATTATTTTTGGCTTGGAGGAGGTGAAGTTGATCTGAAACTTGGAATCAAGACACTTGACTTCACTCAGATTGTGAAACCATTCATCACCGATTGCACCTACTCTAGTGACGACACCACAATTTGTTAGCATTAGATGCGTTACCTGGTTGCAAATCAGACTTGGTAGATTGGTCATCACCTACTTACAATCTGCATCCAGCTGAAAAAAATATTAGAACTAAAGCTGCCCAGAGAGCAAATCAGTTTTATATTTCTGAATGGATTTTCCCATTTTTCATACAAAGCTTCAAGATCAATCAAGCACACAAATGGAAGTTGGGATGGGACTTGTAGAGCAACCTGACCATTAAACTGAACTGACATGGAGCTTTTACTCTCAATTTGAAGTACAATGGTACACATGAAAGCTGATGATGTTTCCGCTGTGGATGGAGAAAGGTAAGATATTAATTTGTTTTCTAACTTTTTTTTCCAGTTGTGAAATAGTTCTAGACTGGTGATGCATCAGAATACAGCACCATCCATTCCTGATGCTCTTTTTATGAGCTTTTCAGAGCTCTACCACCTAAACATACATCACAAGACACCGAGCCTGATCCCTCGCAGTATGGACATTTCGCATTCTCTTCCACCCACTCCAAGAACTGCACATTCAAGGTGTGGGGTCAGTGTGCAGAAGAACAAACTTTTGGATAGCTGATGAACCCCTGTTAACAGTCCCATAGACGAAGCTGGAAGAATTCAGGAAGACTTTCTATTGGCATTCTATCAGCAATGCAAGGTAAAATAGCACAAAGTTACAGCTGGTTCAGCGACTCCGTATTGTTGTAATTGCAGATAAGCTAGCATATGTGCAAGACGTGCAATCAGTGATTGGAGAATCCTTTGATGATGCAATCCAGAGGATTAAGTGCAGAATTTGATACCTGCTCTTCCACATTAAGATCCCCTGTACCCTCGCATTCTGCATGAGGAAAGGCATAGTCAAACAGAAATATCACCCAAATCCTAACAAATACAATCTTGTATGAAATAATTTGGACACTAGAGAATTCCTGAGCAAAGTTTCACTGTTCCAACTGTGCTTAAGAGGTAAATTTATGTAGAGAGTCTCATAAACAGTCTTCTCAAAAAAGGGTAAAGAGGAAGAGGAGAGAAACAACACAGAGAGCTTTAAGAGCATAATTTTTGGGGAAGAAATAGGGCTCGCCACTCAGGATTAAGCCCATGAAATAATTATTTTGAAGATTCCAAGGGCAGGAACACCAAATAGAGATCTCTCTTTGTTGAACAAACCTCTGGTTCCAAATGATACAGAATGGTGAGAACTGTTTAGGAAGCAAGTTGGGGAACAAACCAGTGCATAAAGTAACGCCTTCACCTCTGCAGGAGAAACACATCATCACTGTGGCAGGCTTTGAGTTCATTGTTTGACCCTTGGATTTTTTGATTAGTCGACTAGAGTCCTCCCACCGGTTTTCACCAAGCAAGTACACACGGGTGCGTGAACCATGACCCGTTTCATCGTCAGTGGTTGAGAAGCGATCTATCTCCCTTTCTTGTTCCATAGGCTTCGTTTCCAAAGAGCCTGCAGTTTGCTTGGCACTTGAAGCTTGCCCCTGCATCATCAGAACCCAAAAAGGGGCTTAAACTTGATGAACCTGCTGTGAATACACTTTGACAGAGGCCGCACAGTAGGTACACAAAGAAGCATCCATGAAACTTTACTTCATGAAGGTCACTGTGGATGAAAACTTATGCCATAGATACACAACAGAGTTCCTTAGCAGCTTTAAGACCCTCCACCATTATTCTTGCAATACACCATTCAAAGATCAGATTATGTAACTGCAAGAAGCCATATGTGTGATCAATCCATGATCTTCTCTGTCTCTCCCTCAAACACATTGGATAAACTAACTTTGGATAGTGAGATTGCTACATTTGGTTGCTTCCTTTCTGATACAGCGACTGCTGAATTTTCTTCTCCATACAATTGTGCCAAGAGTTGAGAGGACATGACTCCATCATCCACTGCACCTACAGAAACCTGTCCAGACAAAGAAACAGCAAATCAAGGACAAGAAGATGGAAAACCATTTGAAAAAGTGCCCAAAAATGAGCACACATTGAATTACTAATGAACAGTTTCATGGCTAGATGAAATAGTGGGCAGGTCAATCCTGCCAGTGCTCTCTCTGAAGTGGGAAAAAGAAAAAGAAATTTTTAGGGTTGCAAAAGAAGTCCTCCACAATTCTTATTCCTTAACTCTCAACTTACAAAGCAAAAGAAATGTCACACCTGCCATGCTTTTGCTGCAGCCTCAGTGCCTGTGGCAAAACTAGAGTACTCAATTTCCTCCTCCCCTGAATAGTAACCTAATTTTGCAAGGGCTTCCTGAGACAAAAATACAAAACATTTATTACAAATTTGGTATTGCTGCAGACAGATGTGCTTTCACAGTCAAGATCAAATGCTATAGGGATGCTCCATATTGATCATGTGACCAGTAGTCTACAATGCAGAACCTCATTGAGATCACCCAATAATCACATGGAGGCATACAACAAAGGAAACATGGAGGCTTCTGTCAAACCTGCAAGAGTAAGGAACAACACTGATGTTATAATACCTGCAGAGTTCTTACTTCTGCTCCCTCTGCCCCTCTCTTCAATACCCGCCGTCTTGTAGGACTATTCTGAGTGCTGTTGGGCTCTTGTAGCCCTCTGCCTGTTGTTGATCCACTGGCAGTCTTTGATGAGGATGAGGCAGACACAATATCTTCTTCCACAGGTACAAGGTCAATGGAGAAGTCTGACATGGATGCTGTTGAATGTGTTGCTAGATCAATTCCTTCTTTGGAGATTGTATTTGTCTCACTAGATGATGATGATGATGATGACACAGTAAAGCTACTGCTAGAAGTGTGAAGGGCATGTCTTTTCTCTGTAATGGGGGGAGCCTGCTTGAATTCTGCTCAAATCCCAAAAATACATAACACACACATGTTAAGCACTAGGCATGCACTATGCACATGCATAATACATCTTCAAGAAGCCTAAATGATGTACAAATTCTGCTTGAATTCCAAAAATACATAAAACATGCACATTAAGCACTAGGTATGCACATGCATAATGCATCTTCAAGAAGAGAAAGACCCTAAATGATATGCAAGTGTATAACCTGAAGTTTGTAGATATTCAAGGAGTGCTTTCAAGCCTGTTGTCACATTGCTCAAGGACCCATTTGTCAATCTTTCTGAGCTTGTATAGGCCCGCAACTGCTCCATCTCTTGCTTCAGTGCCTGCTCCATTTTTTGCCAAAATCAACAGCCAAATCATAGCATCTCAAGTATGTAGATGTTGTGTTGTTTCCAAGATTCTGACTCGAGAGCTTTGTCTTTGCAATGTCTCGGTGAGTCTACTACTGTTTGCATGAAACTCTGCAGGCAGACATGGGTGTGCAGCTTTTCTGGATGTGTCCTACTGCAAGAAAAATGTGCAAGAAAAATGATACCTTGATTTCTTCAGCCATAGCCAGTGATTCTTGTGCCCATGCATTGCGTTCTTCGGTCCATCGAGTTTCCTCTCGCCGCCATCTCTCTTCTTCCCGCAGCCATCGCTGTTCCTCACGAAGCCAACGAGCCTCTTCCCTCTCCCAGTCCGATTCCACAGCAAAGTCTCTCCTCCTTTCCAAGGCCTTCGTTCTCCAAATCTCACGCTGCTGCTGCTGCCTGCTGATGCTGGTCTTCTTCTGCTTGTTCTCATTCGGTATTCTTCTATTATGTTGCCACCATATCCTTCTTCCCTCCTCTCTTGTCGTCGGTTCTTGGAGGTAAGAGAGCACTGCTTCTTGGCGATGTGGTGCACCATCCACAAGATGCGCATCCTTATGAATAATAGAAGAGCAGCAGGTGCTGCTGCTGCCTCTTGAGCTTCCGAGCTCCCTTGTCGACGACGAAGAACAACACAAGCTGCTCCACTGCAGAGCCAGAACTGGAGATGAAGAAGAAGAAGAAGCAAAAGATTGTACCCTTGGAGGCGGCTTTTGCGGAACGTATGCAACGAGGGCGAGGCCGACGAGAGCCCCAGAAGAGGTTGCAGTAGTAGAGAGCGTCATTCTTATTCTTGCTGCAGCAGCAGCTTCTTCTCCACCATAACAAAAACAGCGAGCAGATTCTTTAAGGTCCAAATCTCAGAACGACAAAGGCGCACAGCACTCCGACTCCGAAGAAGCAGATTCTTTTGTGACTCCGAAGAACAAAAGCAAATCCACGAAGAATTCTCGCACTTTCTGAGCAGAAGAAACAAAGGCCACAAGAAGAAAACTGAAAAGAAGATGAAGAGATGAAAACACTTCACCACAAAAACCTAGAGAGAGAGAGAGAGAGAGAGAGACACACACACACACACACACACACACACCAAAGAAAAGGCTACAGAGAAAGAAAGATTTGCAGCCAAGTAGAAGAAGAAGAAGAATTCTTACAAGCAGAATCCTTCCTTGTTGACGCCGGATTGGAGTTTCTTCTGGCAAGATGCATTGAAGTAGAACTTGATGGTGGAAAAAAATGCATAAAAAAGGTTTAGGGTTTGGTTGAAAGGGAGTCATGGCAAGGTTAGTGTGCAATTGGAAGACAGTACCTAACCAAAGAGCTCAAGGATTCTTTTTTTCCCTTGGCTTTGGAGTTAGCTCATGAAGACATGGGACTGGGAGGAGTTCTATTGTAATGGTGTTTGTGAGTCATTGCACAATTGATTTCATGGGGGCATTCCATAAAATTCTCGACTGGAAGATGGCAATGGTGAACAATAAAAATGTTGAAGAGCAAATAAAAAAGGAAAAAACTTTGAAAACCTAATGATCCAACATAGAATCAATCACTACTAAAAAAAAAAAAAGCAACAATGATGAAAGATTTGGTTTTCTTCTTCAAAGATCGTCATTTTGGTTGTCATGATCTTGTCATCTTTTGTGTCAAGTTTTTTTTCAAGTTTTGTGAAATGCCCTTCGAAATCAATCATGCAATGACCCACATACATCGTTACAAGAGAAACAAAACTTTTGAGATTGCCAATTCTTTTGGCAGTTGCTTGTGTGTGCGTCTTAATCCTATTTCACACAATTAGAGGAGTTGATGTGCTGGTTCGGAAAAACGCTCAAGCGATACCCTAATGAAAGATGGAGGAACTCTTTCAAGCGGAAGAAGAAGAAGGGGGAAAAAAAAAAAAAAACCCTAACTACACCACAAAAAAAAATCCTGAATGCGCACGGACTTACAAAGTTGCTAACTCGCGAGCGCAAAACACGACTGAATCCCGGGAGCGTCGCGCGAGGAAAGAGACGAGGTAGCGTCGTGGCGTGGTACACGAGGTTGCGCGAGGAAAGAGGGGAGGTAGGGTTGTGGCGTGGCAAACGAGGTTACGCGAGGAAAGAAAGAAACGAGGTAGCGTTGTTTGTGTGGCGTTGTAAACGAGGTTGTGCGGCGACAACGAAGCGACGAAGATGCCGAGGGAAAAAAACTCGAAACCTGTTTACATGGTCTTCTTGTGCACACGACATGTCTATTCGGCACATTTTGCTAATCGCGTTGATATGTTGATTAGAGTCTCTTCGGACATATTTGATAAAATTGGAACTATACAGAAAAGATTAGCATGGCCCCTGTGCAAAGATGACACGCACAAATCGAGAAATGATCAAAAAATAATAATTTATATGTTGATTAACGTAATCCTTTGTGGTTTAGCAAAATGATTATTACTTGATTAGCACCACCCCTAGTAGGTTTGTGTTTCTGGTTTTTTCCTTCGTAATTTTGCTTGCCTTTCTTGTTCTGCGGTCAGCGTGGTTTTTTTTTTTTTTTTTTTCTTTTTGTTTTGTTTTTTTTGGTGGTTTGGTTTTTTTTGTTTTTTTGGGGGAAGGGGGAAGACGGCGGGGGGGATCGGGGGAGGG
>Ga0116231_10006257_pt1 | contig 22848 bp, 16 predicted proteins | sample S1TSphgellanicum_2_FD_89695 | JGI IMG/M metagenome (GOLD analysis project Ga0116231, IMG submission 89695) | Host-associated microbial communities from peat moss isolated from Minnesota, USA - S1T2_Fd - Sphagnum magellanicum MG | ecosystem: Host-associated > Plants > Peat moss > Unclassified...
CGCAGGCGTGCCAGCCCAGGGATGGCGGCCAGCTCGCGCAGCAGGCGGCCGAGCGTGGAGGGTGCGCCTTGCGCGTCCGCGCCATGCCAGGCGTTGACGTTCTGGCCGAGCAGGGTGATTTCGCGTGCCCCGCCGGCCACCATGCGGCGGGCCTCGGCAATCACAGCGGCGGCGGGGCGGCTGGCTTCGGCACCGCGCGTGTAAGGGACGACGCAAAAACTGCAAAATTTGTCGCAGCCTTCCTGGATGGTCAGGAAGGCGGTCAGCCCGCCCGCGGTCTGGGCGGCCGCGTCATCCGGCAGAAAATCGAATTTGGACTCGACGGGGAAATCCGTGTCGATCACGGCACCCGCGGCACGGCTGGCCTGCGCCACCATTTCCGGCAGACGATGGTAGGTTTGCGGCCCCAGCACGATATCGACATACGGGGCGCGCGCCAGAATTTCCGCACCTTCAGCCTGGGCGACGCAGCCGGCCACCGCCAAAATGGTGTTTTGCCCAATGGCGGCCCGCTCCGCCTTGACGACGCGCAGGCGGCCCAGTTCCGAAAAAACCTTCTCGGTGGCGCGGTCGCGAATGTGGCAGGTGTTGAGGATGACCATGTCGGCATCCGCAGGCGCGTCCGCCGGAGCATAGCCCAGCGGCGCCAGAACATCGGCCATGCGCGAGCTATCGTACACGTTCATCTGGCAGCCCCAGGTGATGACGTGCAGGCGTTTCTTGGAAATACTCATACAAACTCCGACCATCCCGGCCGGATACGGCCCGGGGTGCACGGAGAAATCGCGGCGCCGAGCCCGCGCGTCAACTGAATCCGGCCACGGTTTTATTCGTCATGGGCGGGGGAACGGCTCTGACGCAGGGGAGGGCACTCCTGGTTGGCGCTGGCATCAGGCCGGGAGCGCCGAGTCGGCGTCAAGAGATTTAGGATGACATTTTGACGTATCAAGCAAAGGCCGGTTGGGTGGCGACGTCCGCCGCAGGGGCGCCGATGGGGCTTGCCGGCCGGTTCTGGCGCAGCATGCTCGCACCGCCGGCGACCGCATTCCAGGTGGCCTGTGACAGGGCCTTCCGATCCGGAAAATCGGCCGGATCGAGCGGCACATGGAACAGCAGCGTCACGCGCTTGCCGCGCCATTGCGCCAGGCGCCAGACGTGCGGCGCCAGGCTCATGTCGCCATACCAGGCAAACACCGCGCGGCTGGCGCGCCCCACCGGCAGCCCGGCCAGCCTGTCATACACCACGGATACAGGCTGGATCAGCGGGCGCTGCTCCCCTTCGGCATAGGCGGCGGCGAAGAACGACGAGTGGAACGGCAGCACGCGCGACCCATCCGAACTCGTGCCTTCGGGGAACAGGATCAGATCGTCGCCGCCGGTGAGCCGCTCATGCATGAGCGTGCGCTCGCGGCCGATTGCCTGGCGGGAGCGGCTGACAAACACGGTTCGGCCGAGGCGCGCAACCGCGCCGACGATAGGCCAGGCCGCGACATCGTCCTTGGAGACAAAGCAGGCCCGTAGCGTGCCGCCGATGGCCGGTATGTCCAGCCAGGAGGAATGGTTGGACACGAAGATCACCGGGCGGCCGGCGGGTTTTTCCGCGGGCGCGCCGATGATGCGGATATGCAGGCCGATGATGCGGGCGACGATCCGCCAGTAGAAGCGGGCAAAATCCTTCTTCATGGTGCCTGGTAGAAGCAGACAGATGCACTGCACCAGAGCACAGGGCAGGGTAAAGAGAAGGACGGTCAGCACCCGCCGCGCGGCGCGCAGGTTTCGAAGCACATGGCGCTGTGTCGGTATCGGAGGGGCAGACGGCACATGCCGCCCGGTGGAGCGCTTCATGTCAGTTCGATTACTCTCGCCGGCCGCTTGCGACAACGCCCCGTATGTGAAGCTTCCGTGACGGCGCCGATCCCGCAGTTGATCAGCATAGCCCGTAGCCTGTCATAAAGCGCAGCGGAATGGGGATCGCCGGGGGCTCGAAGCGAGCTGACTGCCCATCCATCCCGGCCCGCAGTCCCCGCATGTCGCTGCGCCTCGTGCGGGCTGCGGGGGCTCTATTTCCCAGTGCTATAGACTTGGTATGATTTGCGCCAATCCTTGAACTGTTCCCTGCCATGTGTATAATATAGAGTGAGGAGGTGAGACGCCCCTTGCTTTCCTGTCGGTGAGGCCGGTTTCCCGACCCCACCTTTTTTAGGCTGCTACTCTGGTTTGACGTTGAAGCCGGCTGCGAACTCGAACTTCAACCGGAACCAAAATCCCAGCTTTTTCAGGAAAACCACCAAGCGTCTCACCTCCTTTCGGCGTTACGGCCGGACAATCCCGGCCGCGACCCAATCATCTTAGGTTCGCGGGTTCGTTGCAAAAAGAAAACGCCGTGTTGAGCGGCCTTCCCCAGCGGCGCGATCAGCAAATCCTTACGAAACCAAAAACCCCCCATCCACATTGAGTGCCGCCCCCGTTGTATAGCTGGCCGCCGGCGACACCAGGTAAAGCACTGCGCCTGCCATTTCCGAAGGATCCGCCGGCCGCGCCATCGGGATATGCGACTCCCAATGAATCCGATTGCTCTCGTCCAGCAAGGCGCCGGCAAGTTTTGTGGCGGTCAGGCCCGGCAGCAGTGCGTTCACCCTTATGCCGAGCGGGGCGCATTCCCGCGCGAACGCCTTGGTCATGCTGACCACCGCCGCCTTGGTGATGGAGTAAATGCCCTGGAGCATGCCCGGCACGACCCCGTTCACCGAAGCGACATTGACCACCGCGCCGCCGCCATGCGTCTGCATGAGTTTCACCGCGTGGCTGGTCATGAAGAAATAGCCGCGGATGTTGACATCCACCGTCTTCTGGAAGGCGGACAGGCCGGTATCCTGGATCGGGCCGTAGTAAGGATTGGTCGCCGCGTTGTTCACCAGTATATCGAGCCTGCCATGACGTTCGCCAATGACGGCGAACGCGGCCTCGATCTGATCCATCTCGCCGATGTGGCAGCCGAGCGCCTCCGCCGAACCGCCGGCCTCGCGTATGGCGGCGGCGACGGTTTCGCAATCGGCGATCTTGCGCGAGGCGACGATGACGTGCGCGCCATGCCGCGCCAGGAGGCGGGCGATGGCCTCACCGATGCCGCGGCTGGCGCCGGTGACCAGAGCGATCTTGCCCGCGAGGCTGAAATTTTGGGAATCCGCCACGTATCTGATCCTCCTGAATGGACGCCGGTTTCCCCGGCGCGCCTTTTGGTTTGACGTTAGAGGCAAATACCCTAACTTCACCGTCATGATAACAGGGCCGGACAAACGGCCCGATGGGAAGGGCGAGGAACCGGTCCATGGATGAGGGTTTGCACACGAGGGAGATGACCGCCGTCTGGCCCGACCACGCCGCGGCGGGTCGGGTGAAGCACCCCTGGGAGGTACACTATCCCGTTGGCGTGGATTGGACTCTGGACATCGCGCCGCTGACGGTGCCCGATATGCTGGCGCGCTCTGTCGCCGCCTATGGGTCGCGGCCGGTCATCGAATACCGCGGTAGAATCATCAGCTTTGCCGAACTCGGGCAGGCGGTGGATGCGCTGGCGGCAGGTTTCCTGGCGCGCGGCATCGGGCCGGGTGCGACGGTCGCGCTGTATTTGCCGAACACGCCCTGGCATTCGGTGTGCCTGTTCGCGGCGCTGAAGGCCGGCGCCCGGGTGGCGCATCTGAGCCCGCTGGATGCGCCGCGCGAGCTCGCCTTCAAGCTCGCCGACAGCGGCGCCGACGTGCTGGTCAGCACCGACCTGTATGATCTCGCCACCAAGGCGGCCGACCTGTTGCGGGACGGGCATGTGCGCGCCCTGCTCATCGGCGAGGATGCGTTCTGGGGCGCAGACGCCGTGCCCTGCATGCCCGCTATCGCGGGCGCCGCTGCGCTGCGCGATCTGATGCAGGCACCGCCACCTGCACACTGGCCCCTCGTGCGCCCTGATGATATTGCGATGCTGCAATATACTGGCGGGACCACCGGGATGCCGAAAGGTGCCATTCTGACGCATGGCAACATGACCGCGGCCACTGCCATCTACCGGGCCTGGGCTGACGAGAATATTCCGCAGCCCGGTACAGCGCGGGTCATCGGCGTGCTGCCGATGTTTCATATCTATGCGCTGATCGTGGTGCTGATGCATAGCGTCGCCCGCGGCGATCTCGTTCTGTTGCGGTCACGTTTCGACGTTGCGGCGACGCTGGCGGACATTTCGGTGCGGCGGGCGAACACGCTGCCGGCGGTGCCGACCATGCTGATTGCCTTGCTGAACGCGCCCGACGCTGCCGCGCATGATCTCTCCTCGCTCGCGTGGGTGGCGTCCGGCGGGGCGCCGATGCCGCAGGAGGTGGCGGCGCGTGTGGAGGCGATGGTCGGCATGCGGCTGCGCGGCGGGTGGGGCATGACGGAGACATGCGCCGCCGGCACCAGGCTGCTGGCGGGCACGCCGGCGCGCGCCGGGCTGATCGGCGTGCCGTTGCCGCGCGTGGAAATGCGGGTGGTGTCGCTGACCGATCCGTCGGTTGTGCTGGCGCCAGGCGCCGTTGGCGAGCTTGCTGTGCGGGGGCCCAATGTTTTCAAGGGCTATTGGAATCAGCCCAAGTTGTCGGCCCAGGCGTTCGTGGACGGATTTTTTCTCACCGGCGACATCGGCACCATGGACGAGCGCGGCCAGTTCGCGATTATCGACCGCAAGAAGCGCATGATCATTTCAGGCGGCTTTAACGTCTATCCCAACATGATCGAGAACAGTATCTACGAGCATCCGGACGTGGAGGAGGTGATTGTCATCGGCGTGCCGGATGCGTATCGCGGCGAGGCTGCCAAGGCGTTTGTCAAGTTGCGTTCGGGTGCTGCGGCGTTGACGCTAGAGGCTTTGCGGGCGTTTCTCGCGGATAAGGTAGGGCGGCATGAATTGCCAGCTGCGTTGGAACTGCGTGATTCGTTACCTAAATCCAATGTCGGCAAGCTCATGGCGTCTATTTTGGTCGAAGAGGACCGTCTGCGTCGTTCTTAAGTGTAAAAGTTTTTTGGTTTTTTTGTAAAAAAAGAACTGCTGTCTTTTTGGAGTATATCATGGACCTGCGTTTTACGGCCTCTGAACTAGCCTTCCGCGAAGAGATGAAGAGCTTCTTCCAAGGGCGGATTCCGGCGCATGTGCGTGACCGCATCGCGTCGGGCCGCCACGTCGGCAAGGCTGAGTGGGTTGAGGCTCAGCGCATCATGAACGCAGCCGGCCTGGCGGTGCCGCATTGGCCGGCGGAGTGGGGCGGCCGCGGCTGGACGCCGATCCAGCGCTATATTTACGACGAAGAGATGCAGTTGAACCATGTGCCGGTGCCGCCGCCGTTCGGCGTGCACATGGTCGGGCCGGTGATCATCGCTTTCGGCACCGAGGCGCAGAAGCAGCGGTTTCTGCCGCGCATTGCCAACCTCGATGATTGGTGGTGTCAGGGTTTTTCTGAACCAGGCGCTGGTTCTGACCTCGCCAATCTGAAGACGCGAGCAGTGCGCGACGGGAATGAGTGGGTGATCAACGGGCAAAAGACCTGGACCACGCTGGCGCAATGGGCGGACTGGATTTTTGTGCTCGCCCGCACCAACCCCGAGGCGCGCAAGCCGCAGGAAGGCATCAGCTTTCTGCTCGTCGATATGAAAACCCCGGGCGTAACGGTGCGGCCGATCCAGCTCATCGATGGCAAGCACGAGGTCAATGAAGTATTCTTCGACGATGTGCGCGTTCCCGCGGAGAACCTGGTCGGCGCGGAAAACCGTGGCTGGGACTGCGCGAAATTCCTGCTCGGCAATGAGCGGTCGAACATAGCGCGCGTCGGCACGTCGAAGTCGCGGCTGCGGCGCATACGCGAACTCGCCCGCATCGTGCCCGCAGGCGACGGTGCCGTGTGGGACAATGAGGCGTTCCGCCTCAAAGTCTCCGCGCTGGAAATCGAGCTGAAGGCCTTGGAAATGACGCAGTTGCGTGTGGTGGCCGCCGAGCGCGACCATGGCAACCGGCCAAACCCGGCATCCTCGATCCTCAAGATCAGAGGCTCGGAAATTCAGCAGGCCACCACCGAACTGGCGCTGGAACTGGCCGGTCCCTTCGCGCTCGCTTATCATGATGCTGAGGCGGAAATCCCAAATGGCGCCAACGATCTTCCCGAAGGGTTCGGCTGGGCTGATACCGCGGCGCCGGAGTATTTCAATTATCGCAAGGTGACAATTTACGGCGGGTCTAATGAGATCCAACGCAATATCATCGCCAAGGCCGTGCTCGGGTTTTAGCCGTAGAAACGAGTTCTTTTTCGAAAAAAGAACCAAGAAACTGTCGAATATTGAGAAAGAGCAACCAATGGATTTCGAGTTTGGCGACGAGCAGCGGATGCTCAAAGATAGCGTCGATCGGCTGATCGGGCCTGCTTACGACGATCTCATGGCGCGCAAGAGAGCGCAGCAGGAACCCAGCGGCTATAGTGAAGCGCTCTGGTCAAAATACGCCGAGCTCGGGCTTCTCGCTCTGCCATTCAGTGAAGAGCAGGGCGGCTTCGGCGGCGGCGCGGAAGAAACACTCATTGTGATGGAAGCCATCGGCCGCGGCCTGGCGCTGGAACCCTACCTCGCCAGCATCGTCCTCGGCGGCAATTTTATCAGGCTCGGCGCCACTGCCGCGCAGCAGGCAGCGTTGATACCGCACATCGCCGACGGTTCGCTGCGCCTCGCTTTCGCCCACACCGAACGCCAGGCCCGCTATGATCTGTTCGACGTTGCAACTGTGGCGCGCGCGAGCGCCGGCGGATTCGTGCTAGAAGGCGACAAGAGCGTTGTTCTGCACGGCGACAGCGCCGGCAAATTCCTCATCAGCGCACGAACCTCTGGCGGAAGGCGGGATGCGCACGGCATTACGCTGTTCCTCGTCGATGCCAGCGCGCCCGGCGTATCGCGCCGCGGGTTCGCCACGCAAGACGGGCAGCGCGCCGCATCCATCTCTCTCGGCAGCGTGGAACTATCACCGGACGCGGTGATCGGCACCGTGGATGGCGGCGGTCCGTTGATCGAGCAGGTCACCGATATTGCCATCGCGGCCGTCTGCGCCGAGGCAGTGGGTGCGATGACCGCGCTGCATGCGCTGACGCTGGAGTATCTGAAAACGCGCAAACAATTCGGCGTGCCGATCGGCAGTTTTCAAGTGTTACAGCATCGCGCGGTGGACATGTTCACCGCGCTGGAGCAGGCCAGGAGTATGGAATATTACGCCGCCATGATGGCGGGCGAGACGGATGCCATACGCCGCCGTGCTGCGATCTCGGCGGCAAAGGTGCAGATCAACAATGCCTGTCGCATCGTCGGCCAGTCCGCGGTGCAATTGCACGGCGGCATCGGGATTACCATGGAGTACCGCGCCGGGCATTATTTCAAGCGGCTGACGATGATCGAAAGCCTGTTCGGCGACACCGAGCATCATTTGCGCCAGGTTGACCGCTCGGGGGGACTGCTGGAGGCTGCGTAAAAAATGAAGAATGTTCTTTTTTGAAAAAATAAGCGCAAAACTTTTAATTCTGGGAACCGCGCCGGTCGGACAGGCATGGCTCGGAATGTCCAAAAGATTCTCCTCTTTTTCAAAAAAGAAATTCTTTCTTTCTGGATTTGCCATGAACAGCAAGCGTAAAATCGACAGCGCTCCAGTGGCGCGCCGGCCACTGCGCCGGCTGCGGGAGAAGTCCACGCTCATTTCGCTAGGAGACTATTCGCTGCGCAAGCGCGGGGTTGCGCGCTATGACTGGGCCGACCCCTACGGTGTGGCCGTCAGCCTGACGTGGCCGCAATTCATGGCGTTGCTCTTCGCAGTCTATCTCGCCGTGAATCTCTTTTTCGCGCTCCTGTATTTCGCCGTACCCGGCGTGGTGGCGAACGCGCGGCCCGGAGTGTTCACCGACGATTTCTTCTTCAGCTTCGAGACGCTGGCGACCGTCGGCTACGGCGAGATGTATCCGGTTACCTACTACGGCCATATCGTAGCGTCTGCCGAAATCATGTGCGGTATTACCTTTACCGCCATCCTCACCGGCCTGACGTTTGTACGGTTCTCAAAGCCGCGGCCCAAATACGTGTTTGCGGATCATCCCGTCGTTGCCATGCACAACGGAAAGCCAACGCTCATGCTGCGGATCGGCAACGGCGGCGCCTCAGTGCTCGCCGATGCGCATTCCAAGATCAGCGTGCTGCTCGCCGAGCAATCGGCGGAAGGCACGCGGTTCCGCCGCGCCCACGAGCTAAAGCTGATGCGCAACACTATCCCCGTGTTTCCCCTCTCATGGACGCTGATGCACGAAATCGACCAGGCAAGCCCGCTGTTTGGGTTCGACGCCGATAATTTCCTGGCCTCCGACGCACGGCTGTTCGTGTCGTTCGATGCGCGCGATCCGCAACTGGCTTTGGTAATTCATGATCTTCGCAATTACGGGCCGCGCGACGTGCTGTTTGGCTGGCGCTATGTCGATATGATCACGGACGACGAGGAGGGGCAGCCGACGGCCGATATTCGCCGACTGAGCGAGGTTGAGCCGGATGAGGGCGTGTTTGTGAGCAGGGCGCCGTTTTAGGAGGAATATTCTTTTTTGAAAAAAAGAACCAAAAACTTTTGGACTTTGGGCCGAGCTTTACCGGATAGGCTCAACCTAATATGTAAGAGTCTTTTGCTTCTTTTTCTCAAAAAAAGTTCTTGCTTCCTATTTCCGCCCCTCCGCAATCAACCGACGCAGCTTAGCCATGCCACCAATCCAGCGACCATAATTTTCAGCTTTCAGCTTGATATAAGAAGCCACGTTCGGATGCGGCAAAATCAAAAACTGCCCAGCGCGCAAGCCTTCCAGCGTCGATTCCGCCACCTGCGCGGCCGTCAACACACCATCCACATCGGCACCCGCAAAATCATGTCCCTGTACCAGCGGCGTCGCAACACCTTGCGGGCAGAGCACCGAAACGCCGATACCATGATCCTTGTGTGTGATGGCCAGAGATTCGGCAAATCCGATGGCGGCGTGCTTGGTGGCACTGTAAGTCGCAGCGCCAATTTGCGACAGCACGCCGGCGGCGGAAACAGTGTTCAGCAGCCAGCCCTGGCGGCGTGCGATCATGCCTGGCAGCACGGCGCGTGCGGCATAGACATGGGCCATGACATGCACCGCCCAGCTTCGAGCCCACGCCTCATCGGGCGCGGATGCCGCATTGTCGAAATCCGGATCACCAATAACAATGCCTGCGTTGGACACAAAGAGTTCAATCGGCCCCGCATGCACCTCGGTATCGCGCACGAACCGTACAATGTCGGATTCGCGCGTGACATCGATAGCGTAGGCGGTGCCGCCGACCGTGCGCGCGGTTTCCTCGGCGCCTGCCTGGTTCAAGTCTGCGATGGCGATGTGCGCGGCGCCCTCTCGCGCAAACACCTCAGCAAGTGCCCGCCCGATGCCGCTTCCGGCGCCGGTAATTGCCACCACTTTGCCTTGCACATCCACGTCAGAAAATCTCGAACAAGCCGGCGGCACCCATGCCGCCGCCGACGCACATGGTCACCACTCCCCATTTCACGCCGCGCCGATGCCCTTCGATGAGCAGATGCCCCGCCATGCGCGCGCCGGACATACCGTAAGGATGACCGATGGAAATGGCCCCACCATCGACATTGAGTTTTGCGGGATCGATTCCGAGCCGGTCGCGGCAATAGATTACCTGCACCGCAAACGCCTCGTTCAATTCCCACAGCCCGATGTCGTCAACCGACAGCCCGTTGCGTTCAAGTAACCGGGGGACAGCGAATACCGGCCCGATGCCCATCTCGTCCGGTTCGCACCCCGATACTGCGAGCCCGCGCAGCGCACCGAGCGGCGTGAGCCCCCGCCGGCTTGCCTCGGCCGACTCCATGACCACGCAAGCTGCCGCGCCATCGGAAAGTTGCGAGGCGTTGCCAGCGGTAATCGCAAACCCTTCACCACGCACCGCCTTCAAGGCAGCGAGGCCCTGGGCCGTAGTCTCCGGCCGGTTGCCTTCGTCCTTCACCAAAGTGACGGCTTTATGACTGATTGTGCCGGTCGCTTTGTCGGTCACCGCCATGCAGCTTTCAAACGCAACAATTTCCGCATCGAAGCGGCCCGCGGCTTGTGCCGCGGCCGTCCGGCGTTGGCTTTCCAGTGCATAAATATCCTGCGCCTCGCGCGTAATCTGGTAGCGCTGCGCTACGATCTCCGCCGTGTCGATCATCGGCAGATACACATCGCCCTTGTGCGCCACAAGCCAATCATCCGTGGCGCGGAAACGGTTCATGTGATCGTTCTGCACCAGGCTGATGGATTCCACACCGCCGCCGATCGCAACCGGAACGCGGTCGAACATCACCCGCTGCGAGGCGATGGAGATTGCTTGCAGCCCGGAACTGCATTGCCGGTCGATGGTGCTGCCGGGCGTTGTCACCGGCAGACCCGCGCGCAGGGCTGCCTGGCGCGCGATATTCTGCCCTGTCGCACCTTGCTGCAATGCGCAGCCCAAAATGACATCCTCGATCTCGCCAGGCTCGACGCCGGCGCGCCGGATCGCCGCCGCGATGGCGTGGCCGGCCAGGGTTGCGCCATGCGTATCGTTGAATGCGCCACGGTAGGCGCGGCCGATGGGCGTGCGCGCGGTGGACACGATAACAGCTTCACGCATGTGGTCATCTCCTGAATTATCATCCGTGCGCTTGCATGATGCGCGCGTTGTGCTGGACCGCATGGCGCGGACTTGGCATAGTCGCAACTGTCGGGTGTTCACCCTAGCCATGTCAACGCGCGCGTCTGCGGGCTGGCATGCTTGCGCGGCGATGCACCCAAACGAGAGGCGCATGGCACAGGAAAAGCCGAGCACGCGTGAGCGGATCCTGGAGGAGTGCCGCCGCTTGTTCAATGAACGCGGACCGGCGGAAGTGACCACGGCCGAAATTTCCGCGGCGGTCGGGATCAGCGAAGGCAATCTACACTATCATTTCCGGCGCAAGGAGCAGATGGTCGAGGCCTTGTTCGATGCCTTCGAACTGGCGCTGGAGCGCGTGGCGGTGCCGGGGCGGGAATTGGAAAGACGCAGCGATGCACATCGGCTTTACACGTCGAACTGGTTCAGCCTGATCTGGGAATGGCGCTTTCTCTATGGCGTCAGCGTGTATCGCCTCGCACCCTCGCTGCAACCGCGCCTGCGCTGCCTGACCGACAAGGGCCAGGAGCATGTTCGCCAGTTTCTGCGCCGGCTGGCGGCCGCTGGCATGTTGACGTGCAGCGAAAGCGATATCGACCGGCTGGTCATCAACGCCTGGATCGTCGGCACCTACTGGATCGATTATCTGCGGTCGCGCCAGGGTGTGCAGACCGTAACACGCGCGCATTTGCGGTGGGGGTTGGCGCAGGTGGAGGCGCTGTTTACGCCTTTTGCATTGCCTGCTACGCCGCCTACGACTGCGTTGAGCGAGGGGGAAGGGCAAAACTATGGCCACACTCATTGATATGCGTGATGCGCACCGTATCGACGTCGCGGCGCTGGAGCGTTATTGCGCTGAAGCATTGCCCGAGGCCGCGGCGCCGTTTTCACTGCAGCAGTTCCAGGGCGGACAATCCAATCCGACCTATCTTCTGACCGATTCTGCCGGCTGCCGCTACGTACTTCGCAAAAAGCCGCCAGGCGACATCCTGCCATCGGCGCATGCGGTGGAGCGCGAATATGCGGCGATGCGCGCACTTCGTCCCGCCGGCGTGCCCGTGCCGGCGGCGCGTTTGCTGTGCGAGGATGCGTCCGTCATCGGCACGCCATTCTATGTCATGGATTTTATCGACGGGCGTGTGCTGACCGATTTGCGCCTGGCCGACATCCCGCCGGCAAAGCGCGCGGGCTATTATCTGTCGATGGCCGATGGCCTTGCCGCCTTGCACCGCGTCGATTGGCGCCGTGCAGGCTTACAGGATTTCGGCCGACCCGAAGCCTACGTGTCGCGCCAGATTGCGCGCTGGACACGGCAATATCTCGCGTCCAACCCCGCGCCAACCGCGGATATGGAGGCGCTCATCGGCTGGCTGCCGGCGCATGTGCCGGCTGACGAGAGTGCTGTGATTGCGCATGGCGACTACCGGCTCGGCAATCTGATGTTTGCCAACGAGGGTTCGCAATTACTGGCGATTTTGGATTGGGAACTGGCGACGATCGGGCATCCACTCGCCGATCTGGCTTATTGCGCCTCATTCTATCATTTGCCGCATGATGCTGGCGCGTTTAGCGGCCTGGCCGGCCTTGATCTCGCATCACTTGGTATTCCGGACGAGGCCACGCTGCTGGCACGCTATTGCGCAGGCGTCGGGCGGCCGGTCCCTGGGGATGAGTGGAACTTCTTCCTGGCGTTTTCGCTGTTCCGCTCAGCCGCGATCGGGCAGGGGGTCTATGACCGCTCGCAGCGTGGGAACGCGGCCGATGCGCGGGCACATCTGTATCTGGAGATGGCAAGAACATGCGCGCGCGTTGGGTGGGGTATTGCGAAAGCAACAGAAGCGGGTCTTTTTTGAAAAAAAGACCCGCGGATTCAGGTTCCGGAGCGAACATCACCGGCTGACGTCCGGTTTGCGCTGGCCAGACCGGCCAGCAGACCGCTGAAGAGCGCCTTTGGTATGGCAAAGTAGAGCGTTGTTCAAACCTTGCCGCGGCGCGCGATGCAGCGCGGCTCCCATAATCAAAAGGTTTTTGCTTCTTTTTTCAAAAGAGAAGCATTACCTTCTTCCGCTTCTCCTCAGCGCCTCAGCCGTAAAATCATCCGGCGTCAAATTCGTCGCATTATAAATAGGCGCCTCACTCTCTTGGCTATGCATGCCCTGCACCAGGTAGCGCCGCGCCTGCAAATCCATAAACTCATATCCGTCCGCGCCGAGCAGTGGCACTTCGGGCGCTTCCTGGATGAACGCCAGCGCGGTGCGCCAGAGCTGGCCACGGGAATCATAGCGGTCGCTGATAGCGATCTGCCAGCTATCCTCATCGGCATAGAAGGTGCGGCGCGCATAGATGTGGCGGAAGCCTGGCTTCAGCGTCGCTTCAATCACCCATACCCGGTGCAATTCCCAGCGAATCAGATTGGGGTTCACCGCCTGCGGCTGCACGATGTCAGCGTATTTCACGCCGGGCGATTGCAGCTTGTAGGTGTTGTAGGGGATATAGACCTCTTTTCGGCCTACCAGCTTCCAGTCGTAGCGGTCGATGGCGCCGTTGAACATGTCGTAGTCATCGATCGTCTCAAGCCCATCGGTATTTGTCACCTGCGTATCGTAGTCGATTTGCGGCGCACGGCGCACGCGGCGTTCCCCAGGATTGTAGGTCCATGCTTCACGCGGCTGATCGAACGGATCCTCATGGCTGATGACGAGTGTCAATTGGCCGGCGATCCGCGGCGGCTCCAGCACTTCCTGCCAGAACAGGCTGTCCCACTTGTTCGGGTTGGAAAACCCGGGCGTGTTGTAGGGAAACATGATCTGCTCATGCCAGCGTGTCAGGCTGTAATCGCCTGTTGGCGTAGTCACTGCGTTCTCCACCGTACGCTGAAGTTGCGTGCCGCGCCAACGCAGAATATGATTCCAGATGGCCTCGTTGCCGTTATGGGGAATGGGAAAAGGCACGGAAAGCTCTGCCCCGACCACGCCGAGCCCGTTTTCCGACAGATGCGCGCGCGACGCATTGGCGATGGCGTTGTCATAGATATATTGCGGTGCGGCGAAAGAGCGGTAGGTCTTGTACACATCCACATGGTAGCCCGGGATGGTCTTGATCATCGCCACCGTCCCGTCGGCAAGTTTGCTGGCATATTGATCGACATTGGCGGCCGTGATGGAAAACAGCGGCTTTTCGCCGGCATGCGGATCGACGCGGGCGGCGATCCGTTCGTGGCTCACCGGAACTGTATAGCCGCCGGTCCAGGGCGGTATCGAACCGTCGGCGTTTCCCGCCCGAATTGCGCCCATGGGCGTTAGCGACTTGCCGAGGTCGGCAACGGTTTGCGCGTGCGCGGCGCAGGCCGCAAAGCCGGCGGCGACAAACATCGTCGCAGCAAGCAAATTCTGCTTCATAGTATGTCCACCCGATTTATGCGCGGCGTGTGCCGCAGTTTGGTCTCTTCTAAGCAATCCGGCGCTACCGTGTCCACCCTTGACGTCATTTTCATTCGGCGCCGGCCGATGGCGATGGCGATGGCAGCACGACTGCGTGTTTCTGCGGCACAATCACGTCCATCACGCCGATAATGGCAGGTAAGACGATAATGGCGCCGACCATGTTCATGAAAAACATGAAAGTCAGCAGCATGCCCATGTCCGCCTGGAATTGCAGTGGTGAAAATAACCACGTCGCAACACCGATGGAGAGCGACAGACCGGTAAAAATCACCGCACTCCCGGTCTCACGCAACGTCTGCACGTAGGCAGCATTCAGATTAAGCCCGCGGCGCATATAAAAACTTAGCCGGGAGAATTTATAAATTCCATAATCCACGCCAATGCCGACGCCAAGCGCGGTGACGGGCAGGGTAGATAATTTCAAGCCAATACCCAGCACGCTCATCGCCGCATTTGCGAGCACCGAGACTGCTGCGAGTGGCAGCACGATGCAAAGGGCGGCACGGACGGAGCGGAACACCAGCAGGCAGATGACGATAATCATGCCATACACCAATCCGAGCATGGGCAACTGCGCCGCCTGCACCACATCGTTGGTGGCGCCGATGACGCCGGCATTGCCGGCCGCCAGGCGCAATTTGATATCGGCGCGTGTCGGCGTTGCAGAAAATGCCTCGATCGTATCGATCACGCGCTTGATGGTGCCGGCCTTGTGATCGGTAAGAAAAATGATCAGCGGCATGGCAGAGCAATCATTGTTCGCAAGCCCTGTGGAAGCTTCGAACGCCGAGCTGTCGCGCCCGAGCACGCGGCTGTCGTGCGGCAGGTAGTTGAATTTCGGATTGCCCTCGTTCCACGCCATGTTGGCGTTGCGCATCAAATGCCCCATGAAGAACGTGCTGCGCACGCCAGGCACACCTTGCAGCCGGTAATCCAGGTCATCGATGCGGCGCACGTCGTTATAGTCGAGGCAGGCGTTGGCAGGGCCCGTGGCAAGCACTTCCAGCACATCGACGCCGATGGCATAATTCGCCTGAAAGAAGGCGGCATCACGGTTGTTGCGGCTGTCCGGCCGAAGCTCCGGCACGCCGACGTTGAGATCGCCGATCACGGGCTGACCGAGCAGGAAAAACGCGCCGAGCGTCACCGCCAGCGTACCGCCGGTAATCAGCATCGCCGAGCGCGGCGATATAAGGCTGGCGAGAAGCGCCCAAAACCCCTCGAACCGCGCCGCGCCGCGTTGTGCCTGGGCGATTTTTTCCGGCGAAATCCGCGCGAAACTCGCCAGAACCGGCAGCACCATCAGGTTGGTCATCGCCAATACCGCAATGCCGATCGCCGCGGTGAGCGCCAGTTCACGTATCACCGGCACGGGAATGGTGGTCACCGTCACGAACGTCAGAGCGGCAAGGCATAACGCCACGGCACCTGGTTCAAGCAGATTATGAAAACTGCCGCGCGCCGCCTCCAGCGCACTGCGCCCTTCGCCTGCCAGGCGCACGTTGGACAGCGCAATCTGCACGCCATGGCTCACACCGATGGCCAGGATCAGAAACGGGATGAGCACGGAAATCGGATCGATACCGATACCGAGAATCGTAATGATGCCGAGTTGCCAAAGCACCGCAATCACCGAACATGCCAGTGTGGCCATGGTCAGATACAGCGAACGCGACACCAGATAGAGCAGTACGGCCGCAATGGCGAGCGCGATGCCGAAGAACAACACGATGGCTTGCGCGCCATGCTCGATGTCGCCGATTGCCTGTGCGAAGCCGAGGATATGCACCTGTGTGTCGGTGGTATTATATTTCGCGCGTAGAACGCTGTCGAGTTCGTCGGCGAATTTCGCGTAATCGAGATGCGCGCCGGTGCGCGGGTCCACGTCATTCAGCCGGGCGCTGACCACGGCGCTGTGAAAATTGTTTGCCACCAGCCGGCCGAGAATGCCGGATTTATAGATGTTCGCTTTGACGGCCGCAAAACCGCGGGCGTCCGGCGCGAACGTTGCCGGTATTACCGGCCCACCGGAAAACCCCCCTTCAATGACTTCTGCAAACCTCGTATCGGGGGTATATAAGCTGCTGACGTGCGTGCGATCCACACCGGGAAGAAAAAACACGTCGTCGGTCAAATGATGCAGCGCATCGAAGAAGGAAGGCGTAAAGATGTTGCCGTGCCTGGCCTCCAGCGCCACCAGCAGCACATTGCCGCCGCCGAACTGTGCTTCCGCATCCTTGTAAGTCTTGATATAGGCGTTGTTGATCGGCAATAGCTTGTCGAACGACGCATCCGGCCGCACGTGCACCGCAAACATGCCCAAAGCGACCGTAATGATCGCGAACACGGCAAGGATTTTACGGCGGTGACCGAACAGCGCGCGTTCGAGCAGGCGGATCACTGCGTCACCTGCGTATCCTTCGGATCGACGCTGTGAACCCCGTCATCGCCAACCACGATCAGCGTATGGTCAGGCGTCTCGGCCACGCCGGAGAGCGTGGCACTGGTCACAGAGTGCAGCCGTGTGAGAACGCCCGACGCCGGATCGAGCAGCGCGACAAACCCATTACCACCGACCAGCGCCACATGCCCATTGGCAAGGTTGGTGCCGCCAAAAAACGATTGCGCGACACCGGTATCGATCCGCTGCCATTTGGCCGCGTCCTGTGCGAGTACAAACAGGCTGCCGCGCAGGCCAAAACTATAGATGCGCCCCTCGGGCCCGGTCAGGCATCCGAATTGCGAGCCGTCGTAACCTACGGGAATCGCCCTCCAGGCGCCGTCGTGACGCAGGAATGCGTGCCCAGCCTCGCCGGCAATCACCAAGTCCTCACCGCGCACGGCAACGCAATTGAGATGGTAATCTTCATCCATGCCAGGAAGCGACACAGCGCTCCACTGCGCGCCATCCTGCGTCTCCAGCGCCAGCGCATAGGCGCCGGTGGCCATCAGATGCTGCGGGGCGATGGCGGCGATGGAAAACAGCGCCGTGTCGCTGCCCGGCTTGGCATGCTGCAATTGCCAGGAGGCGCCGGCGTCCGTGCTGTGCAGAATGGTCGCATCCTGACCTACCGCCCACCCATCTTTCGGCGTGGTAAAAATTACCCCGGTCAGCAACTCATCCGTGCCGCTCTGCACCTCTCGCCAATGCTTTCCTTCGTCGTCGGACAGAAGAACGATGCCGCGGTCGCCCACCGCAACCAGTCGATCACCGGCACGGGAAACCGCCAGCAGCGGGCCGTGCTCGGCACGCCATAGCGGCTGGTCCGTGTCAGCGGCTGCGGCGAAAACCAGCAGAAATAGCGACCAGCGTTTCACACGGAGCTTTCAAATGAATGAAGAAAACAGTTCTTTTTTGAAAAAAAGAACCAAAAAATATTTACTCGCGGGAAGCCAGGCCGGTCGAACCGGCGCGGCGGAAATGTATAAAAGTGTCTCCCTTTTTTCAAAAAAGACGTCCTTTCTTGCTTTCAGAACTCATACGACAGCGTAGCCGAATAAAAATCCCGATCAAGCAACCCGTAAAATTTGCCCCCATCAAACACCGGAAAATGGTTGGTGTACTGCATGCCGAAACTCCAGGCCTGCAAATAGTTGAACGTAACCCCCACGCTGGCCGCGGCGGTATTCTCCACGAACACGTTCACGCCCGTCGGGCTGGTACCGACGAAATCATGCTGCAGCGACACGCTGGGCTTCATGTCGATGCCGTAAGGCAGGACGTTCGGCATGTCGATGACCGAGGCAATCGTATAGGCGCCTGAGAACTGGCTCGCGAGCCCCTTGGTGCCCGACATCGGCGTGGTTCCATTAGAATTCACCGTGGCAAATTCGGTAAACTCCGAGTTCGTGTCAGTGGTGTAAGGGGCGTTAAAGATGCCCCGCTGACGCGGGAAATTATGCACGAAATCAAAGCCGATTTCACCAATCAGCGCAATCTGATTGATACCGAGCGAAGGAATCGCCGCAAAGAGTTTTGTCGCCGTCGTCTGGAACTGGCTGACGTGATAGCGCTTCCAGCCGTCGATGGTGGTGTTGAAATTCGGCGACTCGCCTAGTGCTGCAAGCACCGGATCATGAATTGCCGCCTGATACGCGGCCTGGAACAGCGCGCCGATATAGGGGGAAGACGCCAACTGCCGCAGCGCCGGTATATCGTTGAGCAGCGTCAGATCAGAGCCGGAGAGCTGGATCGGCTGATTCAACCGGTGCGAAAACTCGCCCTGGATGGCAATGCCGGCGGGTCCGGTGAAATTGAAGCTGGCCCCGATCAGATGAATGTCGGACGGGTAGTCGGCAAAATAGCTCGCCGTCGAGTCATACGTCTTGGCGGCATAGCCTTTGGTTTGCAGCAGGAACAGAGTGTTCGGGTTAGGCAGCACCGTAGGCAGCGGGAAGGGCGCAAACGGGCTGCTGCCCGACGAAATATTGGCGTTGCCCGTGCGCAGCGAGAGAAAGGGCAGGCGGCTATGATAATTCTCGAAATACAGCCCGAATTCCGTGCCGCCCAGCAAATTGTCGAATGTCTTGCGCAGCGCGAAACCGAATTGGTCCAGCGTGGTCGGATGCCGGTCCAGGCTCCGCGGATAGGCAGCACCCAGCACGTCGCCGGCGGGAATGTTCACATAATACGGCGAACGCGCATTGTCCGGCTCGTCGTTGCGCAGCATGGCATAGGTGCTGCCATCGGAGAGCGTGTCCAGGTTGCTAAAGAACGAGCCATCCGGTTCGAGCCGGTCGCGCGTCCAGATGAATTGCCAAAAACCTTCGAGTGAGTAACCCGCACCTATTTCGGTTCGCGCATCCACCACGGGAATGGGCAGGAATGCGGTGCGGGTTTCCGCACCAGGCGTGCGCAGAGCGGTCAGGTCCAGCGGATTGATGGAGTTGATGCCGAATGGGATGAACGTGCTCTCGCCCCAGTTCAGCGCTTGTGCACCCACCCGCAAATCGACCGAGTGCCCAAAAATTTGCGGACTGGCGAACGCATACGCATCAAGCAGACGCAGGTCGGCGCCGATATCGCGCACCGCAGCACGGCTCAATTTTTGAAAATCGGTCTGTTCACTGTCGATGACCGGGTCATAAAATCCGGTGGCCCGCACGAACACGCCGTAATCGTCGCGCTTCACTTGCAGCTCGGTCGTGATGCGCTGCAAGGCTGCAACCGGCTTGTTGTCCTGGTAATTCAGCGTGCCGTTGTCGGCATTCTGGTCGCTGAACAGGCCGCCATTAGCTTTACCCACAAAACCGTAATCGATCGGCGAGGCACGCACATCAACGCTGGAAGACAGGGTCGTGTCTAAATTGACCTGCCAGCCATCAACCGTGGTGTTGAACGCAAAGGCCTGGCCGCACGAACCCAACACCGCCAGGCTCGCGCCGGCCGCAAGATTCAAACGCCGTGAACGATGGCTCCCGGGCCGTGGCAGGCTCCGGCGAAGCGTGTCTGTGGTCATGTGCACTCGTCTAACCCCCCTGATCGCCCCCAGGTCTTGTGCCCGGAGTGCGGTACTCATACCGGACTTTCCAAACCGCTTACGTTCACGCCTGGCCGATCCACTGTCTGGGTTGACGTTAGGGTGAACACACTAAAACCGTCAAGCGGATTGCATGCCGGATGCAGCGGCGGGTTGCGGTGTGCAGACTACAACGGGTCGCACCGGTTGGGAAACCCGGGGAGGCCTCGGTGCTTGTCGCATGCACGCAAGGGGACCGCCATGAGCGGTGCACAAAGCCAGCCGGCTGCGGCGACGGCCATGGCTCGGCCGTCAGGTAACGGGGCGTGGCCCGGTAATGTCATCGGCACCGGTATGTCGCTGCCCCGGTCGGATACCGCCAGCCAGCTCGACGCCGCGACGACTGAACTCGGACCTCGCCCCGAATCTGCCAACGCCCGCGGCCGGCGACGACATCCGGTCACTGCCCCCCCCTGTGCGCCGCGCCCTGTCGGCCGGCCGCACCGGCGAGGCTCGGGAAGCGCTTGAGCGCGCCGCAACCCGCGCGCCGAAGCGCTCGGTCACTGTCGGCACCCAGAAGGCGCCCGCTGGCGGTCCGCTCATCGCCGGAATCGGCCATGCGCCCTCGGCGATCGCGCCGGTAACGCGCAAGCGTAGGGTGGGCTAATGCCCACCCCACGATGGCTACGATAGCGCCCTGCTATTAAAACCAAGTGCCTCTATGAGGATAAACATCGATTGCCAGCCAAATCATCAGCCACATGAATCCACCCAACATGGCGGCGGGGCCGGAAAGCCAGAAAGTAGCGAGCAAAGCATTGCCAGGGCGCAAGTGGACGTTAACGCCAATTCATGAGACCTTGCGGGATGACATTGCTAACGTCATGGGCATGTTGTGTTCCTGTCATAGTTTGGCCAACACCGTACGAAAGGGAACGATATGAACGCCCTTAAGGCCTTGCCAATCTTGCTGTTGGCGGCAGGACCGTGCATCGGCGCTGACAAACCACCAAGCATCACACTGACCCAGGTGGACGAGGCTGGTAGCAGCGTAGGCGGAAGCCGAAGTGCCATTTGTGATTCGTCGGGCTGCCGCCAGATCATTCCTGTGCTATTCCATAAGCGGGCTTGCGTTGTTCAGGCACAGGTTTCTCTGCCCGAACGTAGCTCGTTTGTTGAAATCGAGTTTTCCTTAGTCTCGTGTTGGCCCTCACGGACTTCAACCGACATGGTTCTTGACGAAGGTGCAAGGTGGGTTGTCAAGTTGGGGCCCCATCGGGCTTTTACCCAGGTCTTATGCCTGAATCTTGGCCACGTCATGAACAGCTTTGCGCCGCGGGAGCATCAACCGTCGTTTGTTCGTGTTGATGCGATATATCCTTGATTGGATCAAGTGTATTGTTCTTGCCAGCGCGAAGGTGCGCCGCGGCAGATGCGGTTTAGCGGCTAGACAGCCGGGGGGCAGACCGCTTGTATCAACGGCTGGAAATGATCGATGAAACCGTGTAGTGGGAACAGATGAGTCGAGATCTGCCAGACGCGCCAGCTTTCTGGGCTGAAGACCTCATCCTCAGCGAGGAGGAAATTGCTCACGGCGAGCGCGTACCGTCGAGTGAAATCCATGCCGAGTTGGTCGCCGCCCTGGCGGAGCTTGATGCCGAGCTTGCAGATGACCTTGGTGGGCCTTTGCCGGATGTTCGGGCCCATTGATTGACTACTCGCGAACCGCCCGCCGTCGCATCCGGGAACTCATAGCGCTCTATAAGAAAAAACATCGGCCCGAGGCAATCAGGAATCTTCGTGCCGCACTGGTGCGGGCCGAAGGACAGATTGCCAAAGGTTCGGCTTATCATAGGCCATTTCCTGCGACACACCGCACTCTGGCTCGCCCGAATCGGGCGTGGCTGAAGGTGGCGATCTATTGGATCGCTTATGAACTGACCGTCGCACCCGCCATTATCGTCGTATTTTGGGAAGGTGCAAATCTTGGCCAGAGGTATCCGGACGTGCCATAGACCTGGTGAAAGCAAGCAGGATTCTTGTGAAAAGAACCAAAAACCGTAACTGCCCAGCTCGGTCACGTGCCGTGTGGCACGCAGCCGTAGGATGGGTCTTGACCCATCACTTCGCCAGGGCCACCGCCGTTTGTAAGAAAGATGATGGGTCAAGACCCATCCTACGGTTGCTGGATCGACTTGAAGCGATCATTCTCTGGCTCCTGATGGCAAAAAGTCATTAGCTTGAATCATCACCTTTATCGATTAAGAGGGCAACGTCAGCCGTCGGCGCGGCCTGGGATGTCGCAGTGGCTCTTTCGAATGCTGCACCTGCTACGAGGTGATCTCGGATCTCGGACATGAGCGCAATCATCCGTTCGGCATCGGCGTGTGCTCGTTCAGCGAGCCTTTCGGCTTGTGCCATTGCTGTGCCCAGGCGTTGCTCGGACTGGGCCGATACCGCTTTTACGCGCTGGTCAGCTTGAGTGGAAGCTGTCTTCATTCGTCCGTCGGCACGTGCGTCGGCTGACTTCAACTTTTTGGTTGCCAGAAATGAATTATACGATAGATAGCAACTCAGAAAAACCAGGCATATAAATATGATTTCGCGTAATGCTTCCGAGTTTATTGGCATATGATTGGTTCCGGTCTGTATGTGTGGTGCGGTTAAAATCGATCAAATCAGGATCGTTCCGGCCAACCGGACGATGCTTTTGACTGCAATGATACTCGCTGTGCAGACTCGTTGCTCAGTCTAAAGGTATCTTCTTACGGTTTCAAGCCGGAAAGCGCTATTGCGGTCGTCGCGTCGCTCGCCGTCCATGTCACCCTACGGCCGCATTGCAGGAGAGCTTGCACTAGAACCAAAAGTTTTTTGGTTTTTTCAGAAAAGAACTGCTTCCTACTTCCTTCTTAGCTCCCCAGCCCGAATCCCCGCCGCAGCATTATGCAAAATATGCAGCACCGCCTCATCCCCCATCGTCCGAGACAGCAAACACAAAGACCCACCCAGCAAAGCCGAAGCAATCGCCATAGGCGGCAGGTCGCGGCTGAGCATCTGCTCGATGGCGCTATCGACGATTACGCCGGCTTGTTCGAGTTCCGGCGCTATGTCGATCTCCGGCGTCTCGTTGCGGGAATTCATGATCCGCTCTCCCTATTCCGCGCTCATGGCGAGCGTCTGGTCTTCCTGTTCGGCCTGTAGCGCCCACA